>ENA-ORTM01000153-ORTM01000153.1-human-gut-metagenome-genome-assembly--contig:-NODE-153-length-83633-cov-7.003757_pt1 | contig 83633 bp, 69 predicted proteins | sample MGYA00241909_ERZ509182 | MGnify/ENA primary metagenome ERZ509182 (study PRJEB26280, sample SAMEA2338855) | human gut metagenome | biome: human gut; feature: human-associated habitat; material: faeces...
AGTCGCAAAGTTATTTGCATGAATTGTTAAATCCCCAAGAATAGTAACTGACCCCAGAAACATCACACACAGGATATAAACCAAAATAAAAGCAGCCCCGCCGTTCTCGCCCACTTCGCAAGGAAAACGCCAAATGTTTCCCAATCCGACAGCCGACCCGGCTGAAGCCAATATAATCCCGATCTTACTTCCAAAATTCACTCTTTCATTCGCCGACATAAGCCCTTTCTTAAATATTAGACCCGTAATGCCGACAAAAATACGAAAAAAGAATTATTTTTGCAGATAAAATGTTATTTATATGACGCACGAACTGACAAAATGGATAAAAAGCCATCCGATAACCGTTATCCTTATTCTCGTAATTTGGTATCTCTCGCTATTCACTCCACCCAAGATAGAATTAGCCAACGTACGCTTTATCGACAAGTGGGCACACCTACTGATGTACGGTTCCTTAGCGTTCATCTTGTGGACGGAGGACTGGCGTGCTCGGAAGACTTTCACCTCCATGCCACGTGCCCTTGCCCTTTACATAGGCCCGGTAGCCATGAGTGGCCTCATCGAACTGGTACAAGCCTATTGCACCACCAACCGGAGCGGAGATTGGCTCGACTTGGCCGCCAATGCCATAGGTGCATTGTTCGGCATAGTGTTTGGTGGCATGCTCACCCGGAAAATGCGCAAGAAAGCATAGCCCGCCGCACACTACGCCTTCGCGCCCCTATTCTTCCCGCCAAAGTTTATACGGATAGGTACGAAGATGGGAATTGTAGTAACGACGGTCACCTGTTACTTCCCGTCCGATGAAATCGGGCTTTTCAAAAGTTTCCTGTTCGCCGGAAAGTTCCACCTCGGCCATAATCAGCCCTTCGTTGTCGCCATAGAACTCGTCGACCTCGAACACGTGCCGCCCCGACCGCACAAGATAACGCGTCTTGTCTATTACCCCCGGTTCGCACAACCTCATCAGGTCTTCCGCGTCCTGCAAGGGTACTTCCGTCTCGAATTCATAACGCGAGATACCCGCTTCATTCGAACGGCCTTTTATCGTGAGATACCCCTTGTCGTCGCGAATACGGACACGTACCGTAGCCTTCCCCACCGTAGAAATATAACCCTGCCGGATACGACTGCTACTGTATGCCTGCGACTTGAAGTCGCCCGTAACCAGAAACTTACGTTCTATTTCAAAACTCATTCCCCATGATGGCAAAAGCAATGATACCCAAGACAATCAGTACCGCCAAGGCACCGATCAAAGCTCCCATTGCGCGTTTCTGCTTCTTCTCTTCACGGGCGGCACGAGCGGCACGTCTCATTTGTTTTTTCACACTCATAGTCGTATCGTTTTAAAGGTAAAACTCATTCCCCTCCGGCAAACTCCATCAGATAAGACTTGATGAAGCCATCCAATTTCCCATCCATCACTCCGTTCACGTCCGATGTCTGGAAGTTGGTGCGGTGGTCTTTCACACGGCGGTCGTCGAACACGTAACTGCGAATCTGGCTCCCCCACTCGATTTTCTTCTTTCCGGCCTCGATTTCAGCCTGTTTGGCCTTACGTTTCTGCAAGGCACGGTCGTAGAGTTGCGACTTCAAAAGGCGCATGGCATTCTCGCGGTTCTCCAATTGCTTGCGGCTTTCCGTGTTTTCGATGAGGATTTCTTCTTCCTCGCCCGTATCGGGATCTTTATATTGGTAGCGCAAGCGCACACCGGTCTCCACCTTGTTGACGTTCTGTCCGCCGGCACCTCCGGAACGGAACAAGTCCCATGACACACGGGACGGATCCACATACACTTCGATGGAATCGTCCACCAAAGGCGTCACGAACACCGATGCAAACGAAGTCATACGCTTGCCCTGCGCATTGTAAGGCGACACACGCACCAAACGATGCACGCCATTCTCCGATTTCAGATAGCCGTAGGCAAACTCGCCCTCGATTTGCATGGTCACCGTCTTGATACCGGCCTCATCACCGTCCTGATAATTGCTGACGGTGCATTTATAACCATGGGATTCAGCCCAACGCATGTACATGCGCATCAGCATCGACGCCCAATCCTGACTTTCCGTACCTCCGGCACCGGAATTGATTTTCAGCACCGCGTCCATCGGATCTTCCTCCTGCCGCAACATATTGCGCAGCTCAAGGTCTTCAAGGGCATCCACCGTACGGCCGTACAATCCGTCCACCTCTTCTTCGGTAACCATCTCTTCCTTGTAGAAATCAAAAGCAAGTTCCAATTCATCGCAAAGCGTCTTGACCTCCTTATACCCGTCAATCCACTTCTGCAATCCCTTTACTTTTTTCATCTGCTCTTCCGCAGCCTTGGCATCGTCCCAAAATCCCGGTGCCTGTGTGCGGAGTTGCTCTTCCTCCACTTGGATTTTCTTGTTTTCAATATCCAGATAGCGGTAAAGCGCCTCAGTACGCGTTTTTACATCTTTCAGTTGCTCAATGGTTATCATAAACTAAAAACTTTGGTACAAAGATAGTGAAAGGCGAGCGCAGAGACAAGCGAAAACGCAGTTTTCTGGCTTGGTTATGCCGAGCCGCATCCTATCTTCGTGTAACAAAGATAGCGAAAGGTGAGCGCAGAGGCAAATGAAAACGAAGTTTTCTCATTTGACTATGCCGAACCGCAACCTATCTTCGCATAAGCAAAGATAGATATAAAAAAACAAAAACCTTATTTATCCCACTCAAAAATAAAAGAGGACAAGCATAGACAAAGGTATGCAGACTTCCCAAGTCTGCCATTTTGTCAGTTTTCATCGCCTGAGAATCGCTTATTTGAGGGCATCCGCGTCCTTGCCCGTCTATAAACGAATCTCAAAGCATGTCTTTTTATCAAACCGTCAGCCGTTCGTCCATCCGGCTTGACAAAAGAAGCCGTATTTCCGTCAACCTGCGGCAATGTCGCCATCGAGATGATTCCATTTCGTCCCTCAACACGACAATCTGTTTCGGATTTTTGTAATCGAAAAACGGACTAATAAAGAAAAAACACCCCAAAACAAGAGGTCTTTATTCCCTTTTAAGCCCTCTTATTCCCCGTTGTACTGAGAAAATGCGAAAAACATGCTGAGAACAAAAAATCGCTTTCAGCCAAATAATTTTTTGTTCTCAGCACAATGATTTGCATATATACCGTATATTTGCACTTTCAGTCCTGAAAAGCCGTATTTTTATACAAGATTTCTCTCCAGAACGATACTTTTTATCCTTTTTTAGTCTGTGAATGTTCTCAAAACTCTGCCATAATGGCAGAGTTTTACACTCAGACAGAAGGAGTCACCGGTGGCGGACAAGGAACTTCCGGCGGCGTATCCTCCACGTACATGGCTTCTATCTCGGCCGCATAGTTACGGTTCACCACCGGACGCTTCACCTTCAACGTATTGGTCAGTTCTCCTTTTTCCATGCTGAACGGCTCGGGCAGCAACGTGATGCGCTTCACCTGTTCATAATGGGCAAACTCTTGCTGCAAGGTATTGATACGGAAAAGCAACATCTTGTTGATGTCGGCATTCCGGCACAAATCCGCCGTATCGGTAAAACGGATATGATGGCGTTCAGCAAAATCTTTCAACAGATTGTATTCGGGAACGATAAGCGCCGATACGAATTTACGCTGGTCGGCAATCACTACAATCTGGTCGATGTAACGGTCTACCACCAGTTTCGACTCTATCATCTGCGGGGCAATGTACTTCCCGTTAGAGGTCTTGAACAAATCTTTAATCCGATCGGTGAGGAACAACTCACCGTTCTTGAGATAACCGGCATCGCCGGTATGGAACCATCCGTCCTCGTCGATGGCCGCACGGGTCGCCTCATCCTTTCGGTAATATCCTTTGGTTATGGACGTTCCGCGCAGCAGTATCTCATTGTCTTCGCCAAACTTCAACTGCAATCCGCCGATGAGCCGCCCTACGGCCCCTATCGTCTTGGGTTGCCCGTTCCGGTCGCAAGAAACCGTGGCTGTGGACTCCGTCAATCCATAACCGGCCACCATATTGATGCCGGCCGAATGGACGAACTCTTCCACTACCGGTGGAATGGCAGCTCCGGCAGTAGGGAAAAAGTTAGCGTTCTCAAACCCCAAAGTCCGTTTTAAGAGAGCGATTACGGTTTTCTCGAAAAACGCATACCGCAACCTCAGTGAAACGGGAGGAATCAGACCGCGCATCTTGTAATGCACATTATACGCCTTGCCCACCTGAAGTGCTTCATGCAGCAATTTACGCTGCACGGGATTGCTTTGCCTTATCTTCTCCTGCACACCGGCATATACTTTCTCCCAAAAACGAGGTACGGCACACATACACGTCGGATGCACTTCCTGCAACGACTGCAACACGTCGGCAGGCCGCAAATTGACGGCCAACTGCGCACCTTCGGACAAGCAAAGGTAAGACCACGCCCGCTCAAACACATGGGTGAAAGGAAGGAAGTTCAACACGACATCCTTTTCCCCAAGCGTCAGGACCGCGTCATTGGCGATAATCGCATCGTGATACATCCTATGGCTCAGCATCACCCCCTTGCTGGCCCCCGTGGTTCCCGAGGTATAAAGTATATTGGCCAAATCGTCCATCCGAAGTTCGGCCGCACGCCGCTTCAACTCCTCATTCTCTTCATGTCCGGCACCGGCTTGTAAAAACTCCTCAAAATAGACCGACACCGTGTCCTGTGGGTTCTTTACCACGGAAGAATCGAAAATAATCAGTTTCTGAAGCGTCGGACAATGAGGCATGCTACGGAAAGCGATATCGTATTGGTATTGTTCGCCGACAAACACATAACGAATTTCGGCATCGTTCACCATGTAAACCACCTGGCTCTCCGAACTGGTAGCATAAAACGGTATCGTGACGGCCCGCACGCCGTAAGCCCCGAAATCCACGTACAAGCATTCGGGCATGTTCTGCGAAAAAACAGCCAGATTCTCCTGCACATCCACCCCCAAGGCCAACAAGGATGCAGATACTTTCCGTACGACTTCCGAAAACCGATTCCAGGAAACCGGAACCCACACATTCTTTTCATAATCGCGATAGCTCATGGCCGTTTTGTCGCCATAACGTTTGGCCTGTTCATGGACGAGCACTGAGAAAAGACTTGTATTTAGCATAGTTTTGACTTTTTAATCTATACAAAGATATGGTTTTAAATGAAACGATGCACAAGAAAAACTCAAAATATTTAATTTTTCTCCAAAATACCTTAACTTTGCCTCAAAGAAACGCAATTATGGACATTGAAGCATTGACACAGGAAGCCGTCGGCCTGCTCGAACGAATGGTAAGCCTTCCCTCCGTAAGCAGAGAAGAAAAGGAAGTGGCCGACTTATTGGAATATTTCATGAAAGAACGGGGCAAAACGCCTCACCGTACAGGACATAACCTTTGGTGCATCTCGCCGTTTTACCGGACCGGGCATCCCACCCTGCTGTTGAACGCTCATATCGACACCGTGAAACCGGCTGCAAGTTGGACGCGAGACCCGTTCCGCCCCACAAGGGAAGGCGAACGTATTTACGGATTAGGCACGAACGACGACGGAGCCAGCGTGGTCGCTTTGTGGCAGGCTTTCTGCACGTTATCCGGCAAGGAACAACCCTATAACCTCATCTTCCTGGCCTCGTGCGAAGAAGAAGTTTCGGGAAAGAACGGTATAGAATCGGCACTCCCCTTGTTGCCGCACATCGACTTGGCCTTAGTAGGCGAACCCACCGGCATGCAACCGGCCATTGCCGAAAAAGGGCTGATGGTACTGGACGTCACTGCCCACGGCAAGTCGGGGCATGCGGCACGCAACGAAGGGGAAAACGCCATTTACAAAGCCATGAAGGACATGGAGTGGTTCAGAACGTACCGGTTTCCGAAGACCTCCCCGCTCTTGGGAGACGTGAAAATGAGTGTAACGGTCATCCATGCCGGCACGCAACACAACGTCGTGCCGGACCAATGCGTTTTCACCGTAGACGTACGCAGCAATGAGAACTACTCCAACGAAGAAATCTACCGGACGGCCTGCGCCCATACGGACAGTGAAGTGAAAGCCCGCTCTTTCCGCCTGAATTCTTCGCGCATAGACGAGAACCATCCCATTGTGGCCAAAGCCAAAGCCTTGGGACGCACACCTTTCGGATCGCCTACGCTCTCCGACCAGGCGCTGATGCACTTCCCGTCTTTGAAAATGGGGCCGGGCGAATCCTCACGTTCCCACACGGCGGACGAATACATCACCGTAACGGAAATCCGGGAGGCCATAGCCTTATACATCGAGCTGTTAGACGGCCTACAGATATAAAGAAAGATTTGCGGCTCCGGCTGAAAGCCTCTCAACGCCCTATCCAGACTTCGGGGTTCAGTTTCTGAGTCTCCTTTCGCAACTGGAAGTGCAGCACGCAATTGCCCGTACCGTCGTTTTCCACCGTACCCAGAATATCACGCGCCTTGACTTTCTGTCCCTTACTTACCCGTACGGAAGACAAGTTACAGTAAACAGAAATATAACTGCCATGGCGTACCAATACATTCTTGGTATCTCCAAACTGGAAGACGGCTGAGACTTCACCATCGAAAATGGAACGTGCCATAGCTCCGGGACGCCCTACGTAATTGGTTCCCTTATTATCCAAACGTACATTCTTCAAGCCCGGCACATTATAGGTTCCGAAATGGCTGCCTACCATGTAACTTCCCGTAATAGGTACCGGCAGCCTCCCCTTGTTCCGGACGAAATTGCCATTCAAAGCCTGGTCCTGGGGCGTAATCCATTTATACTCCGTAGGGATGGAAGAAGATTTTTTCTCTTCTTTCTTTCCCGAAGCGGCTTGATTACGGCCCTGCTTCCGCTGCTTCTCCGCTTTCCGGCGTGCCTCGGCTTCGGCTTTCTTACGGGCAGCCTCGGCTCTCTTGCGTGCCTGCTCCACCTCGTAGGCTATCATCTGGTCTATTTTCTTGTCCAAAGCGGAAAGCTGCTGTTGCTGTTGTTCCACCTCTTTTTTCAGGTGTTTCTGCTTCTGCCGCAAGCCGGCTACGTTCTTTTGCTCTTCGTCATGCTGCTTTTGCAACAAAGCCTTTTGCTGCTCACATTCGGCAATCAAGCGGTTTTTCTCCGCTTTCACCCCCAATAATTCATTCTTCTGTGCCAGCAAATCATCCTGCTTACGTACAATTTGCTCAGCCAACGTACGCTGATAATTGGCATATTCCCGGGCATAACGCGAACGACGGTACATCTGAGTCACAGAACGGGTGGAAAGCACGAAAAGCAAAGGACTTCCCACCGACTTGCAAGCCCGTGCATAACGCAAGGCTCTGGCATAATCGGCCTTCTTTGTTTCCAATTCGGCTGCCGTACGCTCCACTTTCCGTTCCAGTGCATTTACCTGGTCGCTGACCTTTCTCAACTGCACCTCCATCGTGTCGATATAACGTTGGCGTGCCTCCAGCCGGTTAGCTATCATGCTGATGTCACGTAGCTTGGTGGCTACGGTCTTCTCTGTCGTTTTCAGTTCTTTCCGGGAACGGGTCAAGCCCTTCTGTATTTCTTTCTTCTGAGTTTGCAGTGCCTTGATCTTACGATTGGTCTGCGCCTCCAGCGTTCCTCCGCCGGACACGAGCATCCACACCGTAAAAAACATGACTAACCTACATTTCATTTTATCAGTTGTTTTAAAATCAGGTCGGGGCTGACCCTCTTGTATTTTCCACCCGGTTCCGGAGTCAACTCGATGCTTTTCGCATTCCATTTCAAATTACTCAGCGAAAAGACAGCCGTCAGGTCTTTCCCCGCTCCCGTGACAGACAACTGCATCTTATCGGGAAAACTTTTTTGCTCCACATTTGCAAAATGCTGATAAGTCCAGTTCAGACGGGGCACGGAACCTTGACCTGTAGCGACAATAGACGTATTGCGAATCAACCCGGTCAGCAAGTCGACCACGAACTGGCATTGCAACAACGAACCGGCCTTAGAAGTCAGAATCGTACTTTCCTGATTCTTCGAGATAGTAAAGTCCTGCTCTTGCCACCGGCCTTCCTGTCCCGGCACAAACACATCGCTCCAGAAAAGAGCCTGCAACGTATAAAAATCCACACCGGCCTGCTGCAAATAAGGCACGTCCGCGTAGTCCACCTTTACGTATTCCCTTCCCATCCGGTTGACCATCATCATATATTGGGGCGTAAATTCCAGACGTCCTACTTCCATAAAGCCCATGGCCACAAGCGAAAGCTGGATCACCTCATCCCGTTTCAAGTTACAGCTTCCGCCCACCGACAAAGATTTCCCGCCCAAATTCAAATCAAGGTTCATCTTAGAAGTGACAGTCCCCTCCTTCAAACCGGACAACGCCATCTTATCTACCCATTCTACGGCATTTCCTTCACCTTGCGGCTCCGTCTGCGTTATGTTTTTAGTGGAACGACAAGCTGAGAGCAACAATACAAAAGCGGCAACCAGGACGCCCCATACGAAATTCATTCTCTTCATTCTTCAATATACTTTTTCAATTGAATCTTCTTTTTCAAAAGCTGGGAAACATCTCCCCCCTTTTCCTGCGCCATCTTCCAATACTTCAAGGCGCCCTCCATGTCACCGCATTGTGCATAAATATCCCCGGCATGTTCCAAGACCCCGCCGGACACTTCTTCGTCTTTCTCGATATCCCCTACAAGGACACGGTCCATATAAAGCTTGGCTTCGGCATACTTTCCCTTGATAAAAAGAATCCAGGCATAAGTGTCGATATAGGTTTTGTTTCCCGGTTCCGCCACAATCGTGCGGTGGCTCATTTCTTCAGCCTTGTCCAAATCCTTTTTTTCCAATGAGAGATAATAAGCGTAATTATTCAGACAACCGACATTCTCCGGGTTGTACACCAGACAGGAGTCGTATGCAATGAAAGCCGAGTCTTTCAGTCCGTTGCTGTAGTACAAGTCGCCCATGATGGAATACATATCGGCCACAATGCCGTGGTCCGTATCCGGTTTAATCTGCCGCACGCCTTTGCGGAACACATCCAAAGCCTTGTCCTGACGTTCAAGCTGATAATAAGAGAAACCTAAATAGAAATAATAGGGTAATTGTTCCGGATAGTGCATGATGGCACGCGTACAAATGTCCGCCACCTTCGGATAGTCATTGGCATGGACAGCCAGTTGCACCAACTGGTACAAAGCTACCTGATTGTCCGGCTCAAGCTTCAGAATACGTTCCAAAGCCGGTTCGAGCTGGTCATTTATATGTTTCATTTGCAGATAAGAGGCATACAGCGTCAGCATATCCACCGTCTCAGGGACAGAATCGAAGATGCGGTCGAAAACGGCTAATACCAAAGTGCTGTCGGCATGCGCATTCTCTTGGTCTACGATATAGTTACGCATGAGCATAACCCTGGCCCGTTCGTCAGTCTCTTTTCCATATAAGATTGCATCCAACTGGGTCTGATAAAGCGAATCTTGGCCCGTCTGCTTATAATAATCGAGCATGGACATGCGTAAAGCCTGGTTTCCCGGCTCTTTTTTCCGGACTTCCTCATAAACGGCAAGAGCTTTATCCGGCTGTTGCAGCAACAGATATTGATCGCCGATTAATACGCGATAAGCCAAATCATTAGGATTCTCCCGCGCCAGACTTTCCAATTCGGCAAAAGCTTGATCGTCTTCCTTCAATTCACGATAAAGACGAAACTTTTCCATGCTGATGGACAGATTCTTGCCTTCAAGCGTCTCTATGCGGTCGAGTGCGCTGATTGCCTCGCGGTATTGCTCACGATCCATGTACATGTTTACCAACTGCGCCAATACATCCGAACGGGTCGGATTGCACCGCACCATATCTTCGAGTACAGGCACGGCCTTCACATCATCCCGGTTGCGCAAATAAAAAGACGCAAGGGCTTCCTTATAATATATATTGTCCGGCTCCAAAGCCACCGCACGGGACAGATGCGACGCGCATCGGGCAGAGTCGTCCATCCCCAGATAATACAATCCGAGATTGTATAACGCCTCGGCCGCATCGGGCTTGATGTCCAAACAATGTTTATACAACTCGAAAGAATCATCGTAACGCCCGGCCAACTTGCTCTTCACGGCCTCGGCATAATAATAATCGAAGCGGCGTTGTGCCTCGGCCGATATACCTTGCGTCTTCTCTCCCGTCGCACAAGACGTGAAACAGGCAGACCACATGGCCCAGACTCCGCATATCAAAACTGTAATCTTCTTCACTGACTTTATTTTTCTCCCGAATGGCCGAAACCACCCGCACCTCTTTCCGTCTCATCCAAACTCTCCACAGGCTTCCATCCGGCCTGCTCATAACTTGCCACGACCATCTGCGCAATCCGCTCTCCGTCCCGTATCTCGAACGGCTCGGACGACAAATTGACCAGAATGATACAAATCTCCCCCCGGTAGTCCGCATCAATCGTCCCCGGTGAGTTCAACACGGTAATCCCTTTTTTCAAGGCCAGTCCGCTCCTCGGCCGGATTTGTGCCTCCGTCCCGTGCGGCAAGGCGATATAGAGTCCCGTCGGCACCAGGCAACGCTCCAGAGGTTTCAACACGATGGGGCTGTCCAGATTGGCACGAAGATCCATTCCTGCCGAGTCCGAAGTGGCATATTGAGGTAACGGATGATGGGATTTATTAATAACACGTACTTCCATTATATGTAGAAATGATTGTTTTTGAGGTACAAAAATAACCAATTCTCTGAACACAGCCATTGATTTTTAGCTAAAAAGAGCGAATGTCAACCTTTTTAATTACTTTTGTGAAGAATCTACAGGAATGAATATGAATTGGCAGCAACTGATATCCAACAAACGACTGGGATTGGAAAAATATCACCAGGTCCGGAAAGACGACCGCACGGAATTCCAACGCGATTATGACCGTCTTATATTCTCTGCACCGTTCAGACGTTTGCAGAACAAAACGCAGGTGTTCCCGCTCCCGGGAAGCGTATTCGTCCACAACCGGCTGACCCACAGTCTGGAGGTGTCCAGCGTAGGACGTTCCTTGGGCAACGATATCTCTCGGGCACTCCTGCAAAAGCATCCGGAGCTGTCCGGAAGCCACCTGAGCGAAGCCGGTGCCATCGTATCGGCCGCCTGCCTGGCACATGATTTAGGAAATCCGCCCTTCGGACATTCGGGCGAGAGAGCCATCGGGACGTTCTTCAGCGAAGGCAAAGGCAACTGGCTGAAGACCTACTGCGACCCCACGAACGGGGACCGGCTCAGCGAACGGGAATGGAACGACCTGATTCATTTCGAAGGAAACGCCAACGCATTCAGGTTGCTGACCCACCACTTCAAAGGCCGGCGCGACGGAGGGTTTGTCATGACTTACACCACCTTGGCTTCCATCGTCAAATACCCCTTTTCGTCCAATCTGGCTGGCGGACATGCCAAATTCGGTTTCTTTCAAAGCGAAATCCCCGTCTACCAACGGATAGCTGAAGAACTGGGCATTCCTCGTCAGGCCAGCGTAGAAGGCAGCCTGCGATATGTGCGCCATCCCTTCGTATATTTGGTAGAAGCGGCCGATGACATTTGTTATGAGATTATGGACATCGAGGATGCGCATAAACTGAAAATCCTCAGTACGGACGAGACCCAAAGCTTATTGCTGGGCTTCTTCGAGGAAGAACGCCAAAAAAGTATCCGAAAAAACCTGCAATACGTCAGCGACATCAACGAACAAATCGTCTACCTGCGTTCCTGTGTCATCGGTTGCCTGGAAAGTGAATGCGTAAAGGTGTTTTTGGACAATGAAGAAGAAATCCTGGCCGGTACCTTTGAAGGTTGCCTCATCGACCACATTTCCGAAACGCCGCGAAGGGCTTACAAAGCTTGCGAAAGCATGGCATACGCCAAGATTTACCGGAGCAAGGATGTCGTGGATATCGAACTGGCCGGTTTTCAGGTTATCACCACGCTATTGGAACTCATGACAGAAGCGGTATGCCACCCAGAAAAAGCGTATTCGCAGTTACTCATCAACCGCGTGTCGCAACAGTACGACATCGGCGCCGAACGGCTCTACGACCGCATCATGGCCGTATTGGATTACATCTCCGGCATGACGGACGTATATGCGTTGGATTTATATCGTAAAATCAATGGCATGAGCCTGCCTTTCGTATAACCGAGAGGATCAGGCCGCCCTCCTCCGTTATCCGCGTCCGGAGAAGGTTTCAATGTGCCGCCTGCGCTTTTCCTCCCGAATCTCGTCCACAGCAATCAGGATGCCGGTCTCCTCCACGTCGCCAAATTCGTCGTTGATAGCCGTGCCGAACATCTTCATCGTGGGCGACAACCCCATGTAAGCGTTCACCAAAGGCGGGATATTATAACCCAGCTTGCGAACTTCCGAATTCAATATCTTATAGTCTTCCTTGAAATCCTCGTAAACGAACAATTTACGCAATTCTTCCGTATCGGCTTCCAGTTGCAAGGGATGAATCGGCACTATCAGCCTGTCCTTATCCTCGAAATGCTTTTTCAGAAAATACAGAATCATATCACGCCCATAACGGTTATAAGACGGATACATGGTCATCTTGCCGAAATAATAGCGTACGTCAGGCACTAAAACCGTCAATGCCCCCAGACCGTCCCACAAGTTGTCCAAAGTGAACAAGCCTTTTGAACCTTGGCGCGTACTCTGGTATTCCAACGTCACGAACGAACGTCCGAGTTCTATCGTATAAGGCATATAGTTTCTCATAAAGTTTTCCGAGAAGTGGAACATGTGGGAAGTGGCCAAAATGGGTTGCCCGTCCTCCCTCAGCTTCACCTTTGCCCCCAACAGGTAACGATAGCCGCCTAAAATGGCTTCTACATCGGGGTCCCACACGATCAACTGCTTATAGGGTTCTTCCATCATGTCGAAGTCATCCAAATCGAGCGACATCCCCGTACCTCCACCGGCAGCCCGGAAAGCGATTTCACGCAAACGGCCGATTTCACGAAGCACATTCGGTGAATCCTGCCACGTCACCACGTATATCTCATTGTGGCTTTTGTTCGTATAACGCAACCTCTTATCCGCGGTCAGTTCTGCCTTCAGCAGTTCTTTACTCACCGGAGCTATGATTTCTTCCATATCATCAATCTGTTTTCTTCTCTTTATAACTTATACACTTGTTCCTTCACTTCCTGCGCCCACTGTTGGGGGCTTTTGGATTTGTCGAACGTGCTCCATGGTATCGGTTTCCCGATTACGACCCGATACTCGCCATGCCTGCTGCGGTACATCTCATCGGGTAAAAACAGCATGGCCAGGTTAAACTTGAGATGCAACCGTTTGCACCATTCCGCGATGGAATAAAAGCGGTCGGAATTCTGCCCTATAAAATGTATAGGCACCACATCCCGCCGGGTAGCCACACTCTTCACGATAAACGTCTTGTTCCATGCCAAGTCCCTTATGCTACCGTCTTTCATACGCCGCGAACAAATGCCGGCCGGAAACATGATGACCTGGTCGTTGGAACGAAAAGTATTCTCTACCATTTGAGGGAAGTTACGCGCCTGTTTCCCCAACTTATTGATAGGTATACATAGGGGAGCCAATCCTTTCAGGTTCATCAGAAGGTCATTCACCAAATACTTAATCTTCCCGTCGTAATGACGGCCGAGCACCATTCCCAAAGTCACCCCGTCTATGGCTCCCAACGGATGGTTGGACACAAAAGTATATTTTCGGGATAAATCGGAAATGTTTTCCAAACCGTCCACCTTTACCTTTACATCCAAATAAGCCAGTGTGTGTTCACAAAAGTCAACACCGACATAACCTTGACGCAGATACTCATTAATGAAATCCTGATGAATGAGACGTTTGAGCCCGTTAATCAGAAAACCGGGAATATATTTGGCTTTCTTTCCGGCACGCGTCCGTATGATGTCATCAAGATCGATTAATGTCACAGCTTTATCCGGCATGATTCTTTCCTTTGTCTCCATTGCAACAGCAACCCTCCATCTTTAACTTAATCTCCCCTATTCGTAAAGATGTCTCACGATACCGTCACTTTAGAGTTGTTAATGATATAAGTACCCTTCGGCAATCCACTAATCCAGTTTGTCCCTTTGTTCAGTCGGAACAACCCGTAAAATACACCATTGCCCTTATACACCGGAAGCATCTGGGAATGTTGGCTCGTAACCAACAACGAACCTCCCTTCATCTTAATCTTAATCGGATAAGTCGAAGAGACCCTTTTCGTTCTGTAAATATGAGTATATTCGGAAAAAGACACATCACGTCCTACCGAATCGGCTTTGGCCCGGATGGACACGCGGTCTACAGCCGAAGCGCTTACGGTACTAAACAACGTCAATAGCGCCCACAAACTAACCTTTTTCCAACTATACCTACACATTACGTTTAAAATTAACTTCTATTTTGCAAAAATAGAATGAAACTATCAGTATCCAAGGTGAAGGCCGAATATTTTAAGAAATATTAGACATATAAGGTTTGAAATCCCCGTTCCGCTCTCATTTCCGTTTCAATATCCCGCCCTTCAAAACCGGATAAGAACCAACAAAAGCCGGATGTCACTCTACTTTCATTCCGTATCGTTACATCCGGCCTTCGTTAATTTTATTCCCAACCGTCAGGCCAATAATTGCTTTACTAAGGCACTGATAGCCTTACCGTCAGCTTTGCCTGCCAACTGTTTCGTGGCCGTACCCATCACTTTACCCATATCCTTGGCACTCGTAGCGCCCACGGCAGCTATGATGGCTTTGATTTCCTGTTCCAGTTCTTCTGCCGAGAGCTGTTTGGGCAGGTAACGGCTGATGACTTCCACCTGGGCCAGCTCTTCATCGGCCAAGTCCTGGCGTCCCTGCTCCACGTATAAAGCCGCAGTGTCCTTACCCTGCTTGGCCAATTTGGCTAAAATTTTCATAGCCGCATCATCCGTCAACTCATCGTTTGCCCCCGGAGCGGTTTTGGCTTCCAGGAAGAACTTCTTGATGTTCCGCAACGCTTCCAACGCGACTTTATCCTTGGCCTTCATGGCCACTACGATATCCTTGCTGATTTGTTCAAAAAGTGCCATATCTTATTCCTTTTATTATATACTAAAAAACTATCATCGACTTTTCCTCTCCATTAGTTCCTGCCGCCATGCTATCGGCCGCGTTATCCATCCCGGCCGTCTTGCTCTTGATGCTGGCCAGCACTTCCTTGCTACGCTTGTAGGTAGGCGTATCTTCCACCATGGAAATCACATCGTCATTATCCAAATCGTCTTCTCCGAAAATATAAAGATGATGCGGACGCTTGATTTCTCTTTGATTCATGTCATGCGTGTAAAACTCACGCCGACGTTCGGCCTTCTTTACGGCTATTTCCTCTTTCTGAGCCCGCGCCTCTTCGTCTTCAATGCCATGCTTGGCCATCACATTATCCATACCCGGCACGTTCTTCAGACCGAATCCGGTAGCCAGCACCGTGATCTTCACCTTCTTCTCCAACGTGGCATCCGTGGCCAATCCGAACTTCGTCTCCACATCATCACCGAACTTACTCATGAATTCATGCACTTCGTTCATCTCTTCCATGGTCAACTGGTCGCTCTCTTCCTGATCACAGAACGAAATGCTCAGCAACACCTTCTTGGAGTTGAATATGTCGTTGTTATTGAGCAACGGAGAATGAAGCGCACTTTCGATAGCTTGGCGCACACGTCCTTCACCCTCTCCGAATCCAGTACTCATGATGGCCACACCACCGTCTTTCAACACCGTGGTCACATCCTGGAAGTCGAGGTTTACAATACCATGTACCGTAATAATTTCGGCTATGCTCTTGGCGGCAACGGACAACGTATCGTCTGCCTTGGCAAAAGCATTCAGTACAGTAAGCTCCGGATAAATCTCGCGCAAGCGTTCATTATTGATAACCAACAACGCATCGACATGCTTGGATATTTCCTCCACCCCGTCCAATGCCTGGTCTATTTTCTTCAACCCCTCAAAACGGAACGGTATAGTCACGATACCGACCGTCAGGATACCCATTTCCTTGGCACATTGCGCTATCACGGGAGCCGCACCGGTTCCGGTACCGCCTCCCATTCCGGCCGTAATGAAAACCATACGGGTTCCGTCGTTCAGCATTTCTTTTATACCGTCCAGACTCTCCATAGCCGCCTGACGCGCACGCTCGGGGCGGTTTCCGGCTCCCAAGCCTTCTGTCCCCAATTGCAGACGTGTCGGGATAGGAGAGTCGCTCAAAGCCTGATTGTCGGTATTACACAGCACAAAACTCACATCATGAATGCCTTCCTTATACATGTGATTGACGGCGTTACCTCCGCCACCTCCCACTCCGATCACCTTAATGATGCTCGGGCTGTTCGTTTTGAAGTTAAACCGAATATCTGTTTCTTCTTGCATAATCTATTTTGTTTTTCTATGTTATTCTTCAGTTACCGTTTTAGTCAAATCCACAAGTTTCTCCTTAAACTTCTTCCAAATTCCCCCTTTATTCTTCGGTTCCTCTCTCTCGTAGACTTCCTTATGCGTTTCCTCTACCGGAACAAAATTGGGAGCAGTCTGCGGTATTTCCTTTTCTTCTACAACCTCCTCGGGCACTTCCTCCTTCACTACGACCTTGGGTTCCACACAATTCTGGTTTCCTTCGTTCATCAACGCCAACAAAGTATTTAAAGAACCGTCCTTCACCACCTGCTCGGCATGAACAGCTTGTAACGCAAAAGGTACGATACGTGCAAAACGCGTTTTATCCGGATGAAGACGGACTGAAGCCGCTTTATCGAGATTCTTCACATTGGATGCCGCACCCGAAATGACAATTCCGGCCAACAACTTATCCTGATAGCCGCTATTACGAATCTGCGCTGCCACATTGCTCAAGATTTCTTCCTCACGAGCCTCTACAATGTCCACCAACAAACGCTCCTCAATCGTACGACCGTTGTTCACCAAAAGATTCTTGGCCAGTTCTTCACTGCTCAGATCGGAATAAGCCGAACCGTATTTCATTTTCAGCCCTTCCGCTTCATCCTCATCAATTTGCAGGCTGCAAAGATCCTGAGTGATATTATTTCCTCCTAACGGTATCACTGCCAGATGACGCAACAAGTTGCCTTTATATACTGCGACAGTAGTCGTTCCGTAACCGAAATCCACAAGAGCACAGCCCGAACGCTTCTCCGTATCCGTCAGCACGCAGCCGGCTAAAGCCATCGGTGCCACAAACATGCCGGCCACGTCAAGCCCGACCGCCTCCACACATTTCAGAATATATTCTTTAATTTCCGTTTTAGCGATGATATTCAGATAGGTTCCGTCTATCTGGCTGCTCAAGACCCCGACCGGGTCTACCGTAGTATCCAAACCCACATGATATTCCTGCGGAACCACTTCCAGTATTTCATAGCCGGCATATACCGTATTCCTGTTGGTTTTGAGCAAAGAATCCACCAACTCTTGCGAAACCACGGTTTTTGTGGCAAACTGACGTGACACCGTGTTCTTCTTTGCCCGTAACGACTGGCCTCCTATTCCGACAAAGACCTTACGCACACGCATATCCAGTGCATTCTCCATCTTGTCGACAATGTGTTTCAAACACATCACGGTCTTGTCTATATTATAAACCACACCCTTTCGGATACAGTGCCGTGCATCTACCTGTTCGATATCCAGCACCTGCACACTGCCGTCTATATTCTTGCACCCGGCCACACCTCGTATCTTCGAGGAGCCGAATTCTACCGCTACAATGATTTCTTTCTCTACAGCCATATCATTTCTTATTTTTCTTGCAAATAATTTGATTGTTATACTTCAGGCTGATCTGGGAGTACTTATTCCACCCCACCTTGTTCAGTCCTTCCGTATAAAACTCTTTCATCCTGCCCAGTTTGTCTTCCACATTTGTGGGACGCCCCAAAAGGATCGTATGTTCCCCTACTCGGGGCACTAATTCCACCTCGCCATTCTCCAGCACATGAATCTGCTGGATTTGGTGGTTCCAGAACGGGTTATCTTGTATCAGCCTCCCCAGACGAGTCAGATTCTGCCGGGCATACTGCGGTGTGATATCTCCGGTCGCCACGACCAAGTCGGCGTAATAGGACGATTTCGGCATCTGCCGGCCCGCACGGTCCAGATAGTAGTTCTGTCCGTCGGAAGACATGACATGCAATATAGGCAGACGCTGCTTGACGCGCACACACACCTTCCCGCCGGGCGTCTTATAGCTTGTTACGTCCTCGATATAAGGATTCTTCCGCAAAGCCTCTTCTATCCGGCTCAACATCACCTGGTCCATTTTTTGTCCCGTCGGGTTGCATTTACGGCTTTCCAACAGCCTCAACACTTCTCCCGACTGGATAAAACCGGTCTGCAGACTGTCTTCGACCACAACCTCCACGCCATTGCACACAAGCCCTTCCTTGGGTTTGTTCAACACCGTGACTGCTGCGATAAAATAGCAAAACAGTCCCACCAACAACAATATAATGGCCAGCTTCTTAATCATCTCTCTTTCAATATCTCCGTAATCTGCGGAGCATAGGATTCCAAATCCCCGGCTCCTAACAATATAAATACATCCGCATCCGACTGCCGCACTATCTCCGGCACGTCTTCCTTCCGGCACAGGCATTTCTTCACCGTAGGAGCCAGACGGTCATATATCAACCGGCTCGTCACGCCCGGGATAGGCGTTTCACGGGCAGGATAAATATCCGTAAGAATCACCTCGTCCAACAGCGAGAGGCTCTCGGCAAACTCTTTATAAAAATCACGCGTACGCGTATAAAGATGGGGTTGGAATATCGCTGCAATCTTCTTTCCCCGATACAGTTCGCGGATGGATATCACGCTTTGGCGTATCTCGGCCGGATGATGGGCATAGTCTGTCAGGAAAACGGCCTTATCGTCTTTCAACCGGAAGTCGAAACGGCGGTCCACTCCTCTGAACGAAGCCATACCCCGCTTTATCTCTTCCGGTGTCACGCCGCTGATTTGCGCCAAGGCCATAGCCGCTATCCCGTTCTCGATATTAATGCTTACGGGAACTCCCAACTGCACATCCTTGATATGCCCTAACGGAGAGATAAAATCAAAATATATTTCACCGTCACCGATACGGATGTTCTCCGCATGGAAATCCCCGTGTCCCCGGCTATAGGAATAGGTTGTCACCCCCTCTTGTACATCCGGCTGCATCTCCAGTCCCTCGTGCAAGACCAGGAAACCTCCCGGACGAATCAAGGAAGTATATTTTCTGAAACTTTCCAAATAGGCCTCTTTCGTCCCGTAGATATCCAAGTGGTCGGGGTCGGTGGCTGTAATCACAGACGCGTATGGCGTCAGCCAATGAAAAGAACGGTCGAACTCGTCGGCTTCGATGACCACGTAATCGCTCTTCGGAGAAAGAATGTAATTCGTACCGTAATTCTTGGTGATGCCGCCCAAAAAGGCATTGCAGTCCACGTGACTCTGATGCAGGATATGAGCCGCCATGGACGATGTAGTGGTTTTCCCATGCGTCCCGGCCACACAAAGCCCTTTATGGGCACGCGTCAACGTGCCCAACACCTGCGCACGTTTCTCTATCTCGAATCCGTTCGCCTTGAAATAGGCCAGCTCGGCATGCTCGCCGGGGATGGCCGGTGTATATACCACCAGGCAAGTGTCTTTGTCCCGACAGGCGGAAGGGATTTGTTCCACATCCTCTTCATAGTGAATCCGGGCACCCTCTTCCTGCAACTTCCGCGTGAGTTCGGAAGGCGTGCGGTCGTAACCTCCCACACAAAGCCCTTTCTGCAGGAAATAACGGGCGATGGCACTCATGCCGATTCCGCCTATCCCTACGAAATACACTGCTTTTATCGCGTTCATTTCCATCTTCTACTTCTTCCTTTAAATAAACCGCTCCCGCTCGGCAGAGGCAAGCGAGCTTGCCTCCGCGCTCGCTTAATCGCGGTTGTCCCTATATGCCACAGCGAGTTTGCAAACCTCTTCCGCAATGCGGTCGGCAGAGTCCGTGAAGGCCATGGCTTTGATATTCCGGCTCAATGCGGACAACTTGTCCGCATCCCGGATGACATTCAGAGCCAGACCGATTAATTTGTTCACGGCCTCGGCATCTTTGACGTAAAGCGCGGCCTGTTTGTCAACCAGGGCCAACGCATTTTTAGTCTGGTGGTCCTCGGCCACGTTCGGCGAAGGCACCAATATGGCCGGCTTACCCAACAGGCACAATTCCGAGATGCTGCTGGCCCCGGCCCTTGAAATAACCAAATCGGCAGCCGCGTATGCGTCTTCCATCTTGGCGATGAAATCCGTCACAAACAGATTGTCGGGCTGTCCCTTCAGTTTCAACTGTTCCTGTATATGGGCAAAATAATAACCTCCCGTCTGCCAGATAAACTGCACACCGGAAGCCGAGATGGCCGTAAGATTAGCGAGCACACTCTCGTTCAAAGTACGCGCTCCCAGGCTACCGCCTATCAGGAGCACCGTTTTCAGCCCCGGCAACAGGCCGAAGTCGGCCAAAGCCTCTTCGCGGCTTTTGGTGTTCTCCAGCAAACCTTGACGGACAGGGTTTCCCGTCAGGATGATTTTCTCTTTCGGGAAAAAACGCTCCATTCCGTCGTAAGCCACACAAATCTTATCGGCCCGCTTGGCCAGCAACTTATTGGTCACTCCGGCATACGAGTTCTGCTCCTGTATCAATGTGGGGATTCCCATCGCCTCGGCCACATTCAACGTGGGACCACTGGCATAGCCTCCTACTCCCACGGCCGCCATCGGCCTGAAATCACGGATAATCTTCCTCGCCATCCTGCGGCTTTTCCAAATCTTGAAAAGCACGGCAATATTCTTCAGCAAATGCTTGCGGTCGAAACCGCAAATCGGCAATGCCTTGATAGGATAACCGGCAGCCGGAACACGCTGCATCTCCATCCGCCCTTCGGCTCCGACGAACAATATCTCGGCTTCCGGATGCTGCGATTTGATGGCATTCGCAATGGACACGGCCGGGAATATATGTCCGCCCGTTCCTCCTCCGCTCACGATAATCCTTAACTCTTCTCTCATGAAACTGAATTTTATCAGCAAAAATAATAATAAATCCGGTATTTCTACCCTTTTTTCTTCCTTATTTTATTCTGAAAATGAATTATTTCTTACATTTCAGACCTTCACAGCCTGTCATTCTACGCCCTTACGGAAGATGACAAATCATTCTCAGCCGAACGATTTTTCAATCTCAGCCGAATGATTTTTCGTTCGCCTGAGAAAAATTTTCCAATCTGCGGCAAGAGATTCACAAGACATAAGTTATTGAAAATAAAACTCCTATAAACAAAACCATCCACAGGCCTCACCCAAAGGGCAAGCTGCGGATGGCGAATCATAAATCATGACACAAGGGTAAGTCCGTTCCCTTCCCGGGAACATCACCGCCCCTCATGCGAATCTTTCTTCAATCTTCAGTTTCTTCCGTTACCTGAGGCTTTTTCTTGGCCGAACGGCTTACGCTCAGGATGACTCCCATATACACACAATTAATCAAAGTGGACGTACCTCCTTTACTGATTAACGGCAAGGGTTGTCCCGTCACCGGAAAGACTCCGACTGCCACGGCCATATTAATCATGGCTTGCGTGACGAGCATCAGCGATAGCCCCATCACAAGGAAAGCCGGGAAGTTTCGCTCGCACCGGCTAGCTATCCTGGCCGACCGGAAGAGCAACACGATATACAGGAACATGACGAAGGCACCACCGCCCAATCCGAGCTCCTCTATGACAATGGCATAAATGAAGTCGGAAAACGACTGTGGCAGGAAATCGCGTTCCACGGAGTTTCCCGGCCCCCGGCCTATCACATTACACGTGGCAATGGCTATCTTGGCATGCGTCACCTGCGGATTCTTGGTCAGATCGTAGTCCGCCGCATTCTCCGGTATATTCCCATGCCCACGCACACGACTGGCCCACGTCGGCAAACGGTGCAGACCGGGCCAGTCGCTCATGGATTCTATCGTAGAATCCGGTGCAAAACGCAAAAATGAAAACAAACTGGCTCCGGCAATAACGATAATCCCCAATAAGGTGCCTAACTGTTTCCAAGGTATCCCGCCTATGAACATCATCACCAGAATGACCAGAAAAGTCATGGCGGCTGTAGAGAAGTTTTCGGGCACAATCAACAAACAGATTACGACCGACACGCCCATAATCCACTTGAACGCACGACGTTGCGCCCCGGCCTCGTCGCGCATGCTCGAAAGAATCATGGCCGTCGTGGCAATCAACACGCCCTTGGCTATCTCGGAAGGCTGGAAACCGATACCGCCCACCTCAAGCCAACGGCTTGCATTGTTCACTTTCGTGGTAAACATGGCTATTCCAAGCAAGAATACGGACAACGGTATGCCGGCCAAAGGTATCAACTTAAAATAACGGCACGGTATCTTATGCACCAAGATCGTGGCCAACACGCCCACGACAAAATATGAGGCATGTTGCAGAATCGGCTTCCAATAATACCCCGTCTTGTAACTCATATTACTGGAAGCGCTATACACTTCTATGATGGATATCATGCCGAGGAAGAACAAAATCATCCAGATGACCTTGTCGCCTTCGAACAGGCTCCACTTCTTTAAAACTTTTGTTGGTGTGACCATCCTTTCGCTCCCTTACTTTACAACGCCCTTACCAATGACTTGAACTGTTCGCCACGGTCTTCCATGTTCTTGAACAAGTCGAAACTGGCACAACAGGGACTCAACAATACGGTATCGCCGGGACGGGCCATCCTGTAGCACGCCTCCACGCAGTCTTTCATGCTGTGGGTGTCGGCAATAGGAATACCGAACGAATCGAAAAAATCATGAAGTTTCCGGTTGTCCGCCCCGAGGAACACCAGCCCCACACATTTCTTCCGGACCAGTTCGGCTATGGCCTCGTAATCATTCCCTTTGTCTTTCCCTCCCAAAATCAATACCGTGGGCGTTTTCATGCTCTCCAACGCATACCAGCAGGCATCCACGTTGGTGGCCTTGGAGTCGTTGATATAATCCACGCCACGCACACGCACCACTTTCTCCAAGCGGTGTTCCACGCCCTCGAAATCACCCAGGCTCTGCCGTATCACTTCATTCTTCACCCCGGCGATGTCGGCCGTGATGCCTGCCGCCAAAGAATTGTACATATTGTGCTTCCCGGTCAGAGCCAATGATTCCTGCTCCATGTTGAATGGCGTGGGGTATTCTATCACATATTGCCCGTCGGCCAAATAACCTATCATCCCTTCTTTCTTCAAGATGGAGAACGGACATTTCTTGGCCTTGATCTGGTATTTCTCCAATTCTTTCCGGATAATCGGGTCGTCATTCCAGTAAACGAAAGCATCCGTCTCTTCCTGGTTCTGCAAAATGCGCATTTTGGCATCCACATAATTCTGCATGCAATGGTCGTAACGGTCCAGATGGTCGGGCGTGATGTTGAGCAACACGGCAATATTAGCCCGGAAACGGTACATGTTGTCCAACTGGAAACTGCTCAGTTCTATCACATAGTAGTCATAATCTTTCTCGGCCACCTGCAAGGCCAGGCTTTGGCCGATATTTCCGGCCAACCCGACGTTGTAACCCGCTTTCTTGAAGATATGATAAATCAAGGACGTAGTAGTGGTCTTGCCGTTGCTGCCCGTAATACAAATCATCTTGGCGTGCGTATAGCGTCCGGCAAATTCTATTTCCGAGATAATGGGAATACCGGCGGCTTTCACCTTCAACACCATCGGGGCATCTTCCGGTATGCCCGGGCTTTTTATCACCTCGTCCGCATTCAGGACCAGTTCTTCCGTATGGCCGCCATCTTCCCACGCAATTCCGTAACGGTCCAGCATGTCCACGTAATGAGGCTTGATTTTTCCCATATCGGAAACAAAGACATCAAAGCCTTTTTTCTGAGCCAGCACCGCAGCGCCCACGCCGCTTTCGGCCGCTCCCAATATTACCATTCTTTTCCCCATAGCTTCTTCCTTATCTGATTTTTAACGTTATAATCGTCATGGCCGCCAAGATGATCGTGACAATCCAAAAACGGACCGTGACTTTCGACTCTAACCAACATCCTTTAGGCCAGTTGCACAGCACCTTCACGTCCGGAGCCAACTGTCCGGGACGCACCCGGAAAGTATCATGAATCGGGGCTCGCTTGAACACTCTTAACTTCAGTCCTTTCCGGTTTCCCCATTTCGCATAGTTCACTTGCAGAATCACGCTCAAGCTCTCCATCAGGAACACGAAACACATCAAGGGGATAAGCAATTCCTTATGTATGATGATGGCCGTCACGGCAATAATGCCTCCGATGGACAAGCTGCCCGTATCCCCCATGAAAATCTGGGCAGGATAAGCGTTATACCACAAGAAACCGACCAACGCGCCTACAAAAGCACAGATGAAGATAACCAATTCCTCCGAACCCGGTATGTACATGATGTTCAGGTAACTGGCAAAGGCTATATGACTGGACACGTAGGCCAATACGCCCAATGCCACACCGATAATCGCCGAATTGCCCGCTGCCATGCCGTCCATGCCGTCGTTCAGATTCGACCCGTTGGACACGGCTACCACGACCAACGTAGTCATGACCACAAACAAGAACCACCCGGCAGCCGTCTTGTATTTTCCGCAAAAACTCATAATCTCGGCATAATCCAAGTTGTTGTCCTTCACAAACGGTATCGTGGTAATGGTCGATTTCACTTTCTCACTTTTGTGTACGACGACTTCGGTGTTGCCCAAACGCTGTGTCGATACATTCTCCCGAATCACCGCGTCGGGACTGAGCCACAATGTCAGGCCGACAAAAAGTCCCAAAAGGGTCTGTCCTGCCAGCTTATACACAGGCCGCAAACCGTCTTTGCTTACTTTCATCTTGATGTAATCGTCCGCAAACCCTAAAACACCCAACCACACGGTCGTAATCAGCATCAGTATCATATAGATATTACGCAAACGCCCGAAGAGCAGACAAGGAACGATGATGGACACGATGATGATGATGCCGCCCATGGTCGGCACTCCCTTTTTCTCTACCCCGTAAGGGTCTATCGACTTGTCGCGCTGCGCCTCGCTCACGTTATGGCGTTTCATCCATTTGATGAAGTATTCCCCGAACCAGACGGAAATGACCAACGACAGAATCAGGGTCAGCAAAGCCCGGAAAGAGATGTAGGTCCATATATGCGAACCGGGAATCCCGTACTCTCCTAAAAATCGAAACAAATAATACAACATGTGCGCAACGGTTAAATGCCAAATACTTCTTTTATCACCTCATGGTCGTCGAAATGATGCTTCACGCCTTTCACCTCCTGGTAATCTTCATGCCCCTTCCCGGCCACCAGCACCACATCTCCGGGCCGTGCCATCATGCAGGCTGTACGGATAGCCTCCTTGCGGTCGACAATGGAAATCACCTTGCGCATTTGCTCCTTGTCCAGTCCGGCCAACATATCGTTGATAATTTCCTGCGGCTCCTCGAAACGCGGATTGTCACTGGTTATGATTACCCTATCGCTGTTTTTCACTGCTTCCTGCGCCATAATCGGACGCTTGCCCTTGTCACGATTGCCTCCGGCTCCGCAGACCGTAATGACTTCGCCGCGCCGTTTCAGTATCTCGTTCACGGTCGACAACACATTGACCAACGCATCCGGCGTATGGGCGTAATCGACAATGGCAGTCACTCCTTCCTTCGAACGAATCGTCTCGAAACGTCCGTTCACCGGGCGCAATGTACTAAGGGCTACCAGAACGTCTTCAGCCCCGCGCCCCATACAAACGGCAGCAGCGTACACAGCCAACAAGTTGGATACATTGAAACGGCCTATGAAAGGAACGCTCACCTCTTTGCCATTGACATCCAGGCACATGCCTTCAAACGACTCTTCCAACACCTTTGCCTTGAAATCGGCAGCCGCGCGCAAAGAATAAGTCTTCACGACGGCCTTTGTGTTCTGCACCATGATCATCCCGTTGCGGTCGTCCACATTCGTCACGGCAAAAGCCCCCTTGGGCAAACCGTCGAAAAATGCCTTCTTGGCATCGCGGTAGTTCTCGAATGTCTTATGGTAATCCAGATGGTCGCGCGTAAGGTTCGTAAAAATACCTCCTGCAAACTTCAGGCCTGCAATACGATGCTGGGCTACTGCATGCGAACTGACTTCCATGAAAGCGTATTTGCATCCTTCGTCCGCCATACGCCCCAACAAACGGTTCAACGTAATCGGGTCGGGCGTGGTATGCTCTGTCGGGACAGCCTCATCATCTATATAATTGCAAACCGTAGAACAAAGTCCGCACTTATAACCGAACACCCGGAACATATTATATAATAAGGTGGCAATCGTTGTTTTGCCGTTCGTACCGGTCACTCCGATAAGTTGCAACTTGGAAGTCGGGTCGCCGTAAAACACCGTAGCCAACCGTCCCACCGCACTTTCGGAGTCTTTCACTTGTACGTACGTCACCCCCTCGGCCTGCACCTCCGGCCATGCCTCGCACACTACGGCTACGGCTCCTTTCTCTACAGCCTTGCCGATATAAGCGTGACCGTCGGCCTGCGTCCCTTTGACGGCGACAAACAAATCGCCCGGCTGCACAAGCCGGGAATCCATATTGATTCCCGTAATATTCCGTACGGTATCGCCTGTGACCCGTACGACACTCACGCTTTTCAGCAAAATATCCAACTCCATCATCATGCTTCCCTCTTATCTTTTTAATTTAATCTGTATGGTTTGCCCTTTCTTATATTTGACGTACGGCGGGATGCTCTGCGAAACCACACGCCCCACGCCTTCCAATCTCACTTTCAATCCCCGGCTCTCCAGCATATACACAGCGTCTTTCGCCCCCATGCCTTTCACGTCCGGTACGATTTCCATCGGCGTATTGTCACCGCGCAACGTCACGACATTCCCGCTGTTCACCGCTTTCCCCCAAACGCTCTTTCCACTTTCGTCCGTACTCCAGTCTTGCCGGAAAGGAATATCCAGTTCTTTCAGTACTGCCCGCGTGGCATTCATATCACCGTCCAACACATCCGGAACGAAGACGGAAGCCGAGTCTGACGCTTCCGATACATCGCGATATACCCCTTTCGCCATGACGCTTTGGGCGATCTCGCTGAACACCGGACCGCAATGTCCGCCTCCCGAAGCCGGCAGGCCGGACTTTTGTATCGCGACGATACAACTGTACTTCGGCCGGTCTGAGGGATAATAACCGCAAAAACTGATAAGATATTTCATCCGGCCTCCATGATAACCGCCGCGCCCTTGGGCCACCTGGGCAGTACCCGTCTTGCCGGACACCTTGAAATCCTTGCATCCGGCTTTCTTGCCCAATCCTTTACTTACTACCATTTCGAGTATTTCCTGAATGTCGTTCAGTGTCTTCGGGGAGCATATCCGCTCTTTGATGACCTCCACCGGGAACTCGCGCACGATTTCACCATTCTTCCGGACGGCTCTCACAAAACGCGGGCGTACCATCTTTCCGCCGTTGGCGATGGCATTATAGAAAGTCAGTGTGGCTATCGGCGGCATCTGGGTCTCATACCCGATGCTCATCCACGGCAAGGCAGTCTTCGACCAATTGCTACCGTCTTTCTTCGGACGGCGTACCCGAGGCTCTCCGCTTCCCATCAAAGGTATATTCAGGGGAATGCCCACTCCTTCACGATACAGCCCATCCACGAATTTTTCCGGATGGTCTTTATAGTTGTCGTCTATCAAGCGGCTGACTCCGATGTTGGAAGAATACATCAGCACTTCGGGCACACTGATTCTTCCGTAACCGCCACGCCGCCAGTTGTGATCCTTCATCACTCGTCCGTGCATCTCCCACTGCCCGTTGCCGGTGTCTACGAAATCATTCTTCGAAATCTTTCCGTCCTCCAGCGCCACCATGATGGAAGCGGTCTTAAAAGTAGAACCGGGTTCCATTAAATCGGACACGGCATTGTTCTTCACCTCGCGATACTCGCCGTCTGCACATTTCGTCATGTTCACAATGGCCTTCACATCTCCCGTGGCCACCTCCATCAGCACTACCACGCCCACGTCGCCATTGATGTTTTTCAATTGTTTCAACAAGGCCTTTTCCGCCGCATCCTGCATGGACACGTCGATGGTCGTCTCAATATCATTGCCGTCCACCGGAGGGGCGTCCACCAAACTCAACCACTTATTACGCACTTTGGCACGATGGGATACGCCTTCCTTACCCCTCAAAATGGAGTCGTAGGAAAGCTCCAGTCCGTAACGCGCCGAATCCTTACTGGCATACAGAGCCCCCAACGTACGCGTGGCCAACGAGCCGTATGGTTTCTTTCGTTGATTGAATTCCTCAGCATAGAATCCGCCCTTGAAAGGAGACTCTCGGAACAACGGTAATTTCTTGCATTCCTTATACTGGATGTAAGAAATTCGCCGACCGTATATCTGCCAGTTCCTCCGCCTCAACTTTTTCCCCTTTTTCAGCCGTTTCTTGAAATATCCGGCGGTTTTATCGGGAAAGATCTTACTCAACCCCTGGGAAATGGAATCCAGATCGGCTATCAACACACTGTCTCTCCAAGCCTGCAGTTCCTTGGCCGTTTCCGGATTCTTATCCGACGCGACATAATCCATATAAATCTTATATTCCGGCAAGGAACTGGCCATAATCTGCCCGTCTGCCGAAAGGATGTTTCCACGCTTGGCGGGAATGGGCACATTCTCTTTCACCAGTTTACGGCTCACCTGTGTCCAATACTCGCTCTCCACGAACATCAGGTAGGCCGCATTGCCCAATATATATAAACCGCCCAAGCTCATCAGTACGATGACCACGAAGAAACGGGGCATTATCTTTTTATTGTCGAAGTTCATTCTTCTTCCTCGTTTTGGGATTTAATCAAAAAAGGAGGTTCTTTCGGACTTTGCAGCACGCTGTCCGGAGTCTGTCTCAAACTTTTTTCTATCTGGCTTTGCCGTGTCTTTACGGTCAACTCGCTGGAACGGGTCAGCGCACGGTATCTCACCTCCGTCAATTCCGTCTTCAACTTTTCAATCTCAATCATCTCCTGCTCTGCGGAATAACGGTTCGTGATATAAATGATGGCAAAAAACGTACAGAGTAAAATCAATCCCATCTGACGACGTAACCACCCGGCCGTAAGGATGTCCCCACCCAATATCTCGCGTAAAGACACGTTAGGACGCTGGTCCACCCCCTCACTCTCCGTGAAAGCCTTGATAGGAGACAGTTCGCCCGACTCGGCCTTTTCCTCATCGCCCGGCATCACACCATCCTCGTCGGACATGTCCCCGCCCGACACGGCCTCCTCCGCCCCGGGACTTCCGGCTGCCTCTTCCGTAGGCACACCCACGGGCTCCACGTCCGTTTTTTCTTCCAAATCCAGTTCTTCCTTCATCCTTTATTTCTTTTCCGCGATTCTCAACTTGGCACTGCGGCTACGGGGATTCGCACGCTGCTCCTCTTCTCCCGGCACTATCACTTTATTGTGGACAGCCCTGAGCGGACAATCCACATTGCCATAGAAATCCTGTATCCGCTTGCCCTCCACATTTCCGGTTTTGACTAAATTCTTCACCATCCGATCCTCCAAAGAATGATAGGTCAACACCACCAAGCGACCTCCCGGCCGGAGCAATTCGACCGCAGCCGTCAGCATCTCCTTCAAGGCGTCCATCTCTTGGTTCACTTCTATACGCAAAGCTTGGAACACCTTAGCCAATTCTTTCTTCTCCCGGTCACGCTCAAACAAAGGTTTTACCACCTCCATGAACTCTTCCGTCGTCTCGATCCTCCGGTGCATACGGGCTTTCACCACCCATGAGGCCAGCTTACGGGCATTCTTCAATTCACCGTACAGATAGAAAATGTCGGCCAGCCGCTCTTCCGCGTAATCATTCAACACATCCGCCGCAGTCAGCCGCGCCCGCTGGTTCATCCGCATGTCCAGTTTCCCGTCGAAACGAAACGAGAACCCCCGTTCCGCATCATCGAAATGATGGCTCGACACGCCCAAATCAGCCAGCAAACCGTCCAACTGTTCTACGCCGTAATAACGCATCCAGTTCTTCAGATACCGGAAATTGCTCCGGACAAATGTGAAACGTCCGTCAGCAACGATATTCGCCTCGGCATCTGCATCCTGGTCAAAACCATACAAATGCCCGGCCGCATCCAGTCGGGACACAATCGCCCGGCTATGCCCTCCGCCCCCAAAGGTGACATCGGCATATATCCCGGCAGGATTGACCACCAGACCGTCTACACATTCTTTCAACAAGACAGGGACGTGATAAACTGCTTCTTCCATCAATATTTTACATTACGCGAGGTCAAAGGTACGAATTTTCAGAGATACATACACCTTATTATAATAAAATATTTATCGACATGATGTTAATAAGTCTACGAAGGGAGAACGCGAGGCATCTGCAAGAAAAAGAGCGATTTATTTCCCGGCAGAAATAGTTTTTACTATCTTTGCCCGCAGTTAGACTGAAACCTTATGAAAAAACTCCTGTTATTGGTGATTCTGATAGGAATGACCGCATTTCATGCCCAAGGGAAAATCTGCGAAAAACGTTCGATTGTGCGATTGGAAACCACAATGGGTAACATCCGCATCGCGCTGAACGACGAAACACCGGTCCACCGGGATAATTTTCTCAAATTAGTTTCAGAAGGATTCTACGACGGAATGCTCTTTCACCGCGTCGTGAAAGACTTCGTCATTCAGGCAGGCGACCCGGATTCCAAACAGGCTCCGGGCGGAAAGATATTGGGAGAAGGAGGGCCGGGATATATGTTGGCCCCCGAAATAGACCTGCCTTTCCAATACCATAAGAGAGGAGCGGTGGCCATGGCGCGCGAAGATGACGCAAACAACCCGGACCGCCTAAGCAACGGGTCGCAATTTTACATCGTGTGGGGAAAGAAATACCGCTCCCGGGAACTGGCCTTTGCCTGGGCGGGATTACGAGGTGGCCTATATGGTGATTTTGAAACCAACAGGGAAATGGAGCAAGAATACCTCACCACCGGGGGCACACCCGGGTTAGACGGAGGATACACCGTATTCGGAGAGGTCATCGAAGGGCTCGATGTGGTGGAAAACATCCAATCCACCGCAACAGATTCCCACGACCGACCGCAAACCGACATCGTAATCCTGCATGCCGTGGTAGAACAAAAATCGAAGAAGGCCGGAGCAACGGGCAAAAGGCGGTATTCGCCCGGATTATATTAAAAACATCCGATTTCATCGGTGTTTTCTTTTCTCTCCGACCACCTGCGCATGACGGGAAATAATGGTAAAACTACTCTTTATACCGTTTTTTGCGATTTAACCAACCTTTTTCATTACCTTTGCCTTGGTTTTAATTTAAGACTTGTATATTCATGAAGAAAATCTTATTCGGACTTTCTCTTTTTGCCGCTTTTTCGTTAAGCTCTTGCATACAAAACGAACCAGCTAACTCTGAGTGTGACATAGAAGAGGCTTATGTTCTCGCTTCAGACGAAGAGGCTTTGTTCTTCACCCCGAATGATGCCGTGAAGGACGTGGCGTCGTCCGACACGTCCATCGTGTTTTATCTGCGCGAAGACTTCACAGATTCCACACAGTTGCAAACGCTGAAAATAAACTTCAAACTCACTCCGGGTGCCTCCATCACACCTGAAAACGGTAGTGTGCAAGACTTCACGCATGGCAGTGTACATTACAGGGTCACGTCCGAAGACCGTCAATGGCACCGGGATTATCACGTAAAGTTCGCACTCATACAGCCCATAGAGACCGACCTTTCTTTCGAGAACATCAGGATGGAAGCCAACGGACGTTATTATGAGTGGTTCGAAAAATCGGCACACGGCAACGACATTTCCCAATGGGCAACCGGCAACCCGGGTTACGCCATCAGCCGTTCGTCCGCCCAACCCGACGAGTTCCCTACGATACCGTGGACGCAGGATGCCGTAAGCGGACAGTCCGTCAAGCTCGAAACGTGCGACACCGGTCTTTTCGGTGCCATGGTCAATATGCGCATCGCGGCGGGCAACTTGTTTATCGGGACGTTCGACGTGGCTAACGCTCTGAAAGACGCCATGGCCGCTACACGCTTCGGACTGCCGTTCAACAAGAAACCGTTGCGTTTTGAAGGATATTATAAATTCAAGCCGGGCGAAAAATTCCAAAATAGAAAAGGAACCATCATCGAAGATCGTATCGACGAACCGGACTTATATGCCGTATTATATAAAAATACGGATGAACACGGACAGCCCGTTACCTTGAAAGGCGACGACGTATTGACCCACCCCAACATCGTGGCTTTGGCACGCATCCAAAATCCGGTGCACGATTTCAATACTTGGACCCGCTTCGACATCCCCTTTGAATATAGCGGCAACGTAGACGAAAAACTATTGAAAGCTTACGGTTACAATCTGGCAGTCGTCTTCACGTCCAGCATCGAAGGAGCCAGTTTCTGCGGCGCCGTTGGAAGCACGCTGCTGGTAGATGAAGTGAAAGTGGTTTGTGAAGAATAACCCATAATAAAGAAGAGAACATGAAACATCTGAAATATATCCTAATCTTTGCCCTGTCATCGGCCATGGGCACGTTACAGGCACAAGACCTCAAAGAACTGATGAAGGAAAACCGCGAGAACCGGGAAGCCAACTATGCGAAATGGGGACCGACATCCGACCACAACGGTATGGGCTATGTCGTCAGAGCCGGATTCGTGTTGGGCGGAACGACTCCTCTTCCTCTTCCCAAGGAAATCCGTAAAATCAACGAATTCGCTCCGAAGGGCGGTTTCAGTTTAGGAATAGACGGATATAAGTATTTCAATACGAAATGGGGACTTTCCGCCGGACTTCGTTTTTTCATGCAAGGTATGCGCACGGGGGCAGAGGTGAAAAACTACAACATGGCCATCGTGATGGGCGAAGACGTAGTAGAAGGACGTTTCACGGGTACGGACATTACCGAGACCCGCATGACGGGCTTTACGATTCCCGTAACGGCCACCTACCGTGTAGGAGCCAGATGGACATTCAATCTCGGCCCATACGTCAGCTATTGGATCTATCGTGACTTCGACGGCGAAGTCTTCGACGGCTACCTGCGCGAAGGTTCGCCCGTGGGGCAAAAGATAACCATCGGCGCCGACAATCCAGCTTCCTACGATTTCAGTGACGACATGCGCCATTTCTCCTGGGGGATGGAATTCTGCGCAGACTTCCGCATAAAGAAGCATCTTAACGTCTTCGGCCTGTTGGACTGGGGTATGAACGATGTGTTCAAAAGCGACTTTGAAACTGTCACGTTCTCACTCTTCCCACTCTATGCCACTTTCGGAATGGCTTATTATTATTGATCACTTAAAAAAATATGAATATGAAGAAGTTATTTACCTTATTATTAATTTGTGCAAGCCTCACGCAAGGGTACGCCATGAACGCTGCTTCAACAGGAAGCAAGGCATCTAAAGAGTACACAGACAAACTCGTTGTCACCATTAACGGTGAATCCAGTCCTGAACAAACTACTAAAATCGCGGTAGACACCCCCAAAGACGGCATCATGAACATTACACTTCCCAACTTCTGTCTTAACGCAGGAGAAGACATGATGTATGTAGGGACAATCAAGGTGAATGAAATCCCGTTGACTGCTTCCGGACTATATAGCACATTCACCACAAACCAGACCATACAAATTGAGCCCGGAGACATACCTATTGAAGGCATGTGGCTCGGTCCTATGTTAGGCGATGTGCCCCTACAAATGGCAGGTAAAATTTCCGATGACAAATTCTACACTACAATCGACATTGAAATGACCTTACTCGGACAAACCATCCACGTCGTATTCGGTACAGACGATTTCGAGTCTTCCATCCATTCCACATGGGCCGGAAAGCAAACAGAGACCACAAACGTCTATACCCTGCAAGGCATGCGGGTAAAGAGCAACGTAGCCAAGACCCATGCCTTAGACGGATTGCAGAAAGGCATTTATATTGTAGACGGCAAGAAAGTTATCAAAGAATAAAGCAACGGGCTGCGATTCCCCTAAAAAAAGAAGACAAATGCCGATGGAGGGTTCCCCATCGGCTTTTGTCGTATAAATAACTGAATACAAGCCATTTCCCCACCGCCACAATCTTCCGTACAGATCTGCGGAGAACGAAAAATCAATCTGCTTAGAATGATTTTTCAATCTCCTGAGATCAATTTTCAAATCTCCTGAGATTGATTCGCCCCCTTCAGCCAATGGCATCCGGTTTTTCGTTATATTGACAAAGCACCGTCCCTCTCCTTCTTTTCATCCTCCGCCTCATCCCTCGTTCTGCAAAAACGGTAACCCCATACTTTTACTGAAAATACTACCGTAAATGCCGAAAATTCTACCGAAATAGGAAACGATTTTTTCACTCCTCTGCCTACTTTTGTATTGGCCAAACAAACTAAAACCGGTTATTTACGAACTACAAAAAAGAAAGAAAAAAATGAAGAGATTATTTACTTATTATCTATTGATTGTGTGTTGTGCTTTTACCGCACACGCACAATACCAACTTCCCAACTCGGGATTTGAAGAGTGGGAGGATGTTTCCTACAGTTCTTATACAGGAAAAGAGCCTGTAGGTTGGAACTCCTTCCTTACAGGAAGCGGTACACTCAAATCTACGGCCGGAAGAAATCAGTTGGAAATAATGTCAGAAAGCCGCCCAGGCTCCACGGGTAGCAAAAGTGCCAAATTATTTGCAAGGAAGGTTTTGTTTTCGATATTCGCACAAGGGAATCTGACCACCGGTTGTATCAATATGGGCAGTGTAACTGCCACTGACGCAAATGGAAATTACAATTACACAGAAATTGGTGAAGGAAAAAACAATCAAACATTCACCGGACTTCCCGATGCCATGCGCATTTGGGTGAAATACAACTCCACTAACACGGAATACCCGTATGGCAAGGTCAGCACGATACTCCACACGGAAGGATACTACCAAGACCCAATGGGAAATACATCAAAAATAACAGCCCAACTCGTGGGAACTGCCACAAAGGCCGACATTACAAGCCAAGAAGATTGGCAAGAACTCACCATCCCGTTCGTTTATGAAGCAACCACGGAAAGACCGGCTTACGCCCTAGTTTCTTTTTCTTCTAACACCACACCCGGACAAGGTAAGGATGGCGACTACATGATGGTAGACGATTTGGAATACCTTTACTACTCCGAACTGGCATCGCTCAGCTATAACGGTACTGAAATCTTCAATACAGAAAAGACCAACTACAACATAGATGCTTTTTATGAGGAGGATAAATTAGCCTATACTTCAAACGGAAAAGGAGCTACCGTAACCCGCTCTTACAACGAAAGCACCGGTTTGCTGACCTTGACCGTAAAAGGAGATGACTGGAGCAACACCAACCTCAACCAACACGTCTACACTCTCCAATTCAAACCATTTACGGGAGAAATTTCTTCTATCTCTTATAACGGCACACCCATCGAAGGATTTGCCCAAGAAACAAACCACTATTACACCGTGACGGGAGAATACACCAAAGGTTGCCTCACCGCCACTCCGCAGGACGAAGGAGCAAACGTACAGTACGACTACGATGCAGCTACACGCATAGCCACCATCTCCATCCCTGAAAGCGGAAAGGACATCTGCTACTATGTGAAATTTGCAGAAGAAGTCAACGCATACAGCAGCAAATTGGTTATCGGTATGGCTGGCGGATTCTTGAGTGCACCGGTTCAGGAAGTGGGCATCACAGATGAAAAAGAGGGCACTGTGAACCTGCAACTGAGAAATTTCTTTCTCGAAGGGTTGGGGTTAATCGGTGACATCTTCGTTTATGATGTAGCCATCACAGCAGACGGTAACATCTCCAAAACAGACAATATTACCATTTTCGGTGAAATGGGTGCAGAATTGGGGGTTCTTCCTTTGGAACTTACCGGTAAAATCTCACAAGGCAACTTGTCCGCACAGCTCAACATCTCTTGGAATACACTTCCCATCACCGTGGACGTATACCCACTCTCCACAACTTCAGTCGACTTGACGGACATGAACTGCGAGGCTGCACAAATAGAGCAAGCAAGACAAGGCCTCATCAACCCGAACTGCATCATCTACACCAACGAAGGCACGACCGTAGCTGATGAAACTGAAAACGTGGTGGTTGGAAAAAGCTGCACGAAACTCAAACTCAACAAGAGCAACGACATCAGCATCCCCTATGCCTTCACAGCCACGGAAGCCAGTCTGGCACGCTCATTCGCAACAGGATGGCACAGCATCTGTCTGCCTTTCGCTACCACACCGGAAACTCTTGGCGCAGAACAGGCACAAGCCTTCACCGCCTTCGACGGGAACACGCTGACTTTTGAAAAAGTAACGGCCATGGAGGCGAATGTCCCATACTTGATATACTTTGCAAAAGAAACGGAAAACATTAGCTTGCAAAACATTGACGCTGCGGTAACCGTACCCCAATCCGTAACCCACGGCAACGTAACCTTCACCGGCAATTATGAAGCAGGCAGGAACATGGAAGGCCTTTACGGCGTGGCCGAGAAGGACGGTACGCAATACATCATGCGTGGCGGAGCGGGCAGTACACTGGGCAGCACAGGAGCCTATTTCACCGTAAGTGGCTCTGAAGTGAATTCCCTGCACCTCCGCTTGGACGGAATCGAAACAAGCATCTCCGGCGTGCAAACCGGACAGGACGGTCAGGCTTTCGACATCTATAGCCTGAACGGCATCAAGGTGCGCAGCCAAGCCGCCACAACCGACGGCCTGCCCAAAGGCATCTACCTCATCAACGGGAAAAAACATATTGTAAAATAAGAAAAAGGACAAACAACATGAAAAAAGCTTTTTATACCACACCCGTCACAAACGTCATGGAAGTGGAAACCACTGGGAACATCTTATCAGGTTCCGACCGCTTGGACACGGGCGACCGCAACAACGTGGGAATGCAAGATGACATCTTCAACGGAGAATTCCGTAGCAACCAGAATATCTGGGACTTCTAAACCTCAACGAACGCTTATATAGCCAAGCCGCATCCTTTCCATTCCGTGGAAAAAGATGCGGCTTTTTACCTCTTCCTTAAGAGACTGTTATTCCCTCGGACGACCTGTCAGCCTCGATATACGGACTTCCTCTTCAAATAGTCATCCAGACTTACGCCTTCCATACGTTCAAAACAGCTTCGGGCTGTTTTGGAGGACCCGAAGCCTACGACTACACAGTCGTTCACCGAACGAATCGTACCTTCGGCCACACCGCGCTTCAACGCACTGATACGGTAAGAATTGATGTAGTCGTGGCAATTATTGTAACCTTGACTTCGGAGGCACTGCAATAACAAATGGCGGTTGATTCCCGTGGCCTCGCACAGACGGTCGCGCCCGAATGTGTTGTCTTGCCACTCACGATCGTGTTGCATAAAGAATTCCACCCGCTCGAAACGACGCCGGTTGGCTTCGTTAAAGTCCTCCTTTTCGGCCTGCACGATAACCTCCTCCGTGGGTGCTTCATCCACTTCCACTATCTCCGGCTTAGGCAAATGGATGGCCATGGTCTCCAATGTCCGATAGAACAAATACATGTTCAGGAGACAGAACAAATAGAAATAGACCAACAACAACATGGCATTGAACACTGCCGTCACTACTATATAGAACACCATATTCAGCCCCATGGCGGTTACGTAACCCTTCAAATAACGGGGTATCTCGGCATTCTTGACCAACAAGCGGGGCAGACGAAGTATATTGGCCACATAATAGACAGACAATCCCAAACCGGCCAGACGGAACAACATGTCCGGTCCCCACCAGCAGTCTGCCAGTTCGGAATAGGTATGAACAATTACCGGACGGTTCCCCAAAAGCAGACTGACGACATACAATATAATAAGGAATATGGCCGGCAAAGCATAACGCCACATTCGTCCCCACTGCAAATATCCCGGCATAGGAATACTCAGAGGATAAATACCTTGCAGGAAACAAGTGCCCACCAAAGCCAGAAGCATGAAAGGATGAAGCAAACCGATATTTTCAAACCTGAGCAGATAACTGAATGGTATGGCTACACAGCACAGAGCACCGAATATACCCATAATCCACGCCAAGGAGAGATATTGTACTTTATATCGGGAATACAACGACAAGACGGAGGCCATCATCAAATGAATGGTGGCGATAACAACAATGGTGATAAGAATAAATGTCTGCATACCAGGCAAAGTTAATAAAAAACAAGGATTCAGGCAAAGACTTCTTTCAATACGTCCAAAGATTTCAGTTCGGGAAATTCCGGGACATGCAACCGGTAATAATCATTCAACACTTCGATATAGCGCTCCCGTTCCCTGCGGTTCATCGCAAAAAAGCGCATGGAGTCGTAATTCATCCGCATAAAAATCGGAATGGCCGCCGCTTCTTTGGGTTCCAGATAGGCATGATGGAAAGGACGGGAAGGGACAAAACAGGCATTCATCATGTCGAAATAATCCCCTTCATGCCAGGCTTCCACATTGGGATAAAAGCCGAGAAAACGCGTCAACCGCGTGATGAAAACCAAATGGAAGTTGGAAAAAGCCCGCTCGCTGGCATCCAGCCATTGCAAAGAATAAAGTATATAGGAAAAGAGCGGGCCGCCTCCCGCCTCGTGTTTCAACACCCGGCACAGGAATTCGGCCAGGAACAAAGCAATGGAAGATTTATACGGGTCGTACGGCAGCGACTGGTAAGTATAATCGAACCGCACATCCCGTATGCGTTGCAAAGCCGACTTCTGCCGGTAGTCGAAATCTATTTCCAAGATGGAAAGCGGCCGAAAGAATACACCTTTAAGGGTTGCTTTACGCGATTTCGGTAACTTTACCATAAAAGACACCGTCCCGCGCGTGGCCGTATAGATATCCACAATCAAAGAATTGTCGCCATATTTTAGCGTACGCAACACCACACCTTGCGTTTTTTCCTGCATAAATCTCTATTTTTAGGGACTAAAATTAGGAAAAACAGCCGAAATACGGGAAAAAATCACCAAAAACACATTTTTTTGAAAGATTTTCCTCGTTTTATTTTGTCGGTTCAAAGAAAAGCCATACCTTTGCATCGCAAATGAGAACGGTGGTCTGCAAATGACCTGAAAACGGTTTCAGAAAGCAAAAGAGCGAAAGCTCAAATCGCGTTGGTCCCTTCGTCTATCGGTTAGGACGAGAGATTTTCATTCTCTAAAGAGGAGTTCGACTCTCCTAGGGACTACTAAGTTGAACGAATTATTTAAACGTAAAGATGGCAAACCATAAATCATCAGTAAAAAGAATACGTCAGGAGGAAAAAAGAAGACTCCACAACAGATATTACGCGAAGACCATGCGTAATGCTGTACGTAAGCTTCGCGCTACGACAGATAAGGCTGAGGCTACAGCGATGTATCCCAGTGTACAAAAGATGTTAGACAAATTGGCTAAGGTAAACATTATCCATAAGAACAAAGCTGCCAATCTGAAATCTAAATTGGCCGTTTATATCAACAAGTTGGGATAATAGATAATAATCACATATGGAAAAGAGTTGGAGTTTTTTCAACTCTTTTTTTGTATCCGTACGCATCAGGCAAGCCGCCCCTAAGAAACCGACGGCATATTGATGAACACTAAATATTCCCCCTCCCCACGTATCACGAACTCTTCACCGGTCGCCTCGTTCAATGTCCCTTGCCACCAGTTGGTAAAATCACGCAAAGGATAGGCCAAACCTTCCCCACGTAAGCCTTGCGTACCGAAAGCAAAAATCGAAACCTGTACTCCCTTACGACAAAAAAAACGGCAATCCCCTTTCATCGGTACGAAAAAGCCGTAATCCGTATACATACGTACTTCTGCCCCCATCCGCATATATTCCATCAACAGACTGATGTTCCCCAGAGTATGGTCTTCCCTGCGCCCCGTGGCACCGACGATGGCAATCCGGCGAAATCCCTTTTCCATCAGATAGTTCACAGCCTTAGTCTGGTCGTTTGTCTCTTGGTCCGGATTATACCGGATAATACCCGCATATCTTTTTTGATTTTCCACGCTCAACGAATCTCCGTCCCCTACAATCCGATCCGGCACGCGTCCCGATGCCAAATAACGGTCGGCCGCTCCGTCACAACATACCGTAAAAGAAGCTGTATCCAGCATCCTCAAAGGCAAAGCCGACACAGGAAACTCCCCGTTCCCCACAACTACCGCTTCCGGCATGAAATCCCAATCGACCCGTCTCATTTCTCTTCTTCCATCATTCGTATCCATTTCTTATATCCTCCGATAGCAATTAGGGCATAAAGGCCATACAGCCCTGCCGTAAAATAAAGTTCCTTATAGACATACAATCCGCAGCAAACCACATCGACTACAATCCACACCAACCACTGCTCTACGTATTTACGGGCCAGCATCCATATTCCCACAATACTCAAAGCCGTCGTAAAACTGTCCGACCAAGGCACGTCACTATTGGTAAACTCTGTCAAGACCCAGGCAATCAATACCAAAGTGACCACAAAGACCGAGCACAAAGGCACATAAATCCGGGGAGGAGTATGGGTTATCGACAGAGCAGAAGCAGCGTCCTCCTTTCCGCCCCGTCCGTATTTCCAGCTCAACCATCCGTATGCTGCCGCCAACAGATAGTAAATATTGATAGCAAAATCCGCATACAATCCCGCTTCATAATACACGAAAATATAGATGGCCGGCATGACCACACCTACTATCCATAAATAAATACTGGCTTTGTACTCCAGCCAAAGGTAAATCAAACCGACACATGTACCGGCTATCTCCAGATAATTATCCATCACCTCTTTTTCTCATTATTAAAAAACCGACATCATGCCCCGGCAACTTCTTTAAACGGCAAAATTACACTTTTCGACCGACGCAAGCAAACATCCTCGTCTAAACCCGACAAACCTATAGGATTTTCACGGTTACATAAAGGGCAAAACCCTCCTTTTTCCTTTCCCCTTTCAAAGTTTTTGCGTATATTTGTGCGTTAAATATGAACGAATTAAAACTATGTCAGAAGAAGAAATAAAAGGCACAAATTATTCGGCCAGCAGCATTCAGGTGCTGGAAGGACTGGAAGCCGTACGCAAACGTCCGGCGATGTATATCGGAGACATCAGCGAGAAAGGTTTGCACCACTTGGTTTATGAAACCGTGGATAACTCCATCGACGAAGCACTTGCCGGCTATTGTACTCACATAGAAGTCACTATCAATGAAGACAACTCCATCACCGTACAAGACAACGGCCGCGGTATTCCGGTAGACATGCATGAAAAAGAGCACAAGTCCGCATTGGAAGTCGTCATGACCGTACTTCATGCAGGCGGCAAGTTCGACAAGGGCTCCTATAAGGTGTCCGGAGGTCTTCATGGTGTCGGTGTGTCTTGCGTAAACGCCCTTTCTACCCACATGCTTTCGCAAGTCTTCCGGGAAGGCAAGATCTACCAGCAAGAATACGAATGCGGTAAGCCGCTCTATCCGGTCAAGGTCGTAGGCGAAACCGAACTTCGGGGCACACGCCAACAGTTCTGGCCGGACGGCAGCATCTTCATTACTACGACTTACAAATATGAGATTCTGGCTAACCGTATGCGCGAACTGGCATTCCTGAATGCCGGTATCACAATTACCCTGACCGACATGCGCGAGAAGGACGAGAACGGTGTGCCGCGCAGCGAGACATTCCATAGCAAGGACGGTCTGAAAGAATTCGTGCGCTACATTGATTCCAGCCGTATCCACCTGTTCAACGACGTGATATACCTGAACACGGAAAAGCAAGGGGTTCCTATCGAAGTAGCCATCATGTACAACAACGGTTATACGGAAAACATCCATTCTTACGTCAACAACATCAATACCATAGAAGGCGGTACGCACTTGGCCGGTTTCCGCACGGCACTGACCCGTACGCTGAAGAAATACGCTGAAGACGAATACGCCAAGGAATTGGAAAAGCTGGAGAAGAACAAAGTGGAAATCTCCGGCGAGGACTTCCGCGAGGGGCTCACCGCCGTCATTTCCATCAAAGTAGCCGAACCGCAGTTTGAAGGACAGACCAAAACCAAATTGGGTAACAGCGAAGTAGCCGGCGCCGTACAGCAAGCCGTAGGCGAAGCCTTAAGCTATTATTTGGAGGAGCATCCGAAAGAAGCCAAACTGATTGTGGACAAAGTCATCCTGGCTGCGACAGCACGTGTGGCTGCCCGCAAGGCCCGTGAAAGCGTACAGCGCAAGAGTCCGATGTCGGGCGGTGGCATGCCGGGCAAGCTGGCCGACTGTTCGGACAAGGATGCAGCCAACTGCGAATTGTTCATCGTCGAGGGTGATTCGGCCGGCGGCTCTGCCAAACAAGGGCGCAGCCGTCAATATCAGGCCATCCTCCCCATCCGCGGTAAGATATTCAACGTGGAGCGCGTCATGTGGCACAAAGCCTTTGAACATGAAGAAGTGAACAACATCATACAAGCTTTGGGCGTACGTTTCGGTTTAGGCGAAGACAGCAAGGAAGCCAATTATGAAAAGCTACGCTATTATAAAGTAATCATCATGACCGATGCCGATGTCGATGGTTCCCACATCGACACACTGCTGATGACACTTTTCTACCGCTACATGCCCGAACTCATCCAGAAGGGTCACTTGTATATCGCTACTCCTCCGCTTTATCGTTGCAAGAAGGGTAAAATCGAAGAGTATTGCTACACGGAAGCCGACCGCCTGCGCTTCATGCAACAATATAACAACGGTTCCGAACAAGGTATGACGACCCAACGTTACAAAGGTTTGGGAGAGATGAATCCGGAACAGTTGTGGGAAACTACCATGAACCCGGAAACCCGCCTGTTGAAGCAAGTCACCATCGAAGACGCAGCCGGAGCCGATTATGTATTCTCCATGCTGATGGGAGAAGATGTCGGACCACGCCGTGAGTTCATCGAACAGAACGCTACTTATGCGAATATCGACGCATAAGCAGCCTACAATCTTCATTTAACTATTAAGCCGCTTTAGCTCATCGTTCGAAGCTAAAGCGGCTTAATAGTCAGAGGTAAGCCTTCATACCTCTCATAAGAAAACAGGCCTTTTTTCCTGCCATCAATAGGCAGCTTCCAATACGGTGGTATAGATACTTCTCAGAACGAGGTCATCTTCTTCAGAATAGTCCGTAAAGTTCTCTATCACATTGACACGGTTTCCATAGAAAACGGTTGTGGCTGTGGCTCCGTCGGCCATCTCACCCTCATCATAGGCATACAATGTACCATTGGCCTTGTCTGCCCATTTCCAATAGGAAAGCTCCATCGAACCGTCACGGTAGAACTGCAAGTAAGTACCTGCCTGTGAGAAAAGCACACGTACCATTGCATCACCTCCTGTATCAAAAATACCGTCTTCCGCCCAATCTATACCGTAACGGTTCACATACGTAGTCACATCATCGGCATCCACACGGTAAATGGCATCATATATGGCTATGCGTTCCATATAATACTGTGCACGTTCTTCCACAGCAGTCCACATGCGACAGAGATTGCCGGAATTTCCCGTCAGGTCATCGTCTACATTCGCAGCCTTCCGGACGGGTACATCCGTCACCGTACCATCACTACCTATCAGCTTGAAGGCCGATATATTGCCGTTTCCGTCACGCCCGTCTATCACCAACGTGCCGAATCCCTCCAGGCTGTATTCATTGTCACTGATTTGTTCAAAACTTCCAGCCACTAATATCGAATTATCGAAATTGCGCTTGAACACCGGACGGCGGTTGAACAAACCGGCCACCTTTGTAGTCCTACGCGCCACGGCCTTCACGCTATAAGGATAAGACGAAGCCTTCATCGCGACATACTGCCCGCCAGCCGTCAGTTCAACAGAACTGTAAGGTATTTCGGTCGTATTGACTTCATATTTTCCGCTTACGTCCGCATAACGTCCGACATCAGGCAAATCAACCGGAGCTGATGTATCATACTCAGGCGCCGACTGAGAAACATCGCCCCCTTCTTCGCCATCACCTCCGGATGCTCCCGGACGTAAGAAAACATCCTCATATCCGTCCTCATCCACAGCAACCATTTTAGAGTTTGAAATCGAAACGATAGTCCAACGCATAACTTCACCATCGGCCGAGACGGTCAACGTTTTAGAAGCTGCATCATAAGTAAACGAGAACGGATAACTCTCGCCATCCTCTACAAGCACGCCACTGCCATTAGCATTGAATGTGATTTCTTCTCCGTACCACAACCATGTCCCTAATAACTCTTTAGGTGCACCAACGTCTCCCTCCTCATCATCGTCGCACGACACAAAACTTACTCCCACCATCAAAGCCAAGAGCAATGTCCATAAATAACTTAACTTTTTCATAACTTAATGTTTTTAATTAATAAGTAATCGCTCTCTTCCCAAGAGAGCGACTGACGTATTTAAAACATTATGAATGAATGCCAGACTATGGTGTTAAATCACATGATTTAAAACAACTTGCTCATTTTGTTGGACAATGCTAAAAGATTTTGCATTGTTCTTTCTTCTTTCTCAAATAATTATGGTATTTTTGCATTATCAGTCGCTCTCTTGGGAAGAGAGCGACTGATATTTTTTTACTTTCGCAGAACAAGCCTATACTGTCGGACGGTTTACGATTCACATCATCCCTGCATATCGGATTTCATTCCAAGTAGCCCTGTTCTTTCAATTCCTTCACTGCACTTTCCAGTTCCGTGTACCATTCTTCGCCGAAACGGCGTATGAGCGGCTCTTTCAGGAAACGGTAAACCGGAAGATTCAAATGCCCGCCCTTCATCACGGCCATCTTGCATACATCCCAACGATGGTAGTTCAACGCCACACAATCACCAATCTTCTTCAAACGGATGGGATAAAGATGGCAGGACAACGGTTTGTAGAACGAGCTCTTCCCTTCGCGGTAAGCTTTCTCCAAAGCACAATAACAATAACCACGCTCGTCATAACACGTGAACACACAATCTTTTCCGTTGACAATGCTGGTGACCAAATCGCCATCCTCATCCGTATAGACAACCCCTTGCCGGTCGATCACAGCCTGAGCCGAAGCCGACAACCAAGGCCATACCACCGGCAAAGCCTCCTCCAGCTCGGCCACTTCGTCCAATTCCACAGGAGCACCCGCATCTCCCTCTATGCAACACTCCCCCTTGCATGCATCGAGGTCGCAACAAAACTTCTCGCTCAAGCAATCAATAGAGATAATGGTATCGTCTATCTGAATCATAGGTATACGGTCGTTCTTCATGACATCCTACCAGTTTATCGGTGTTTCCCCATGTTGCTCCAAATAAGCGTTGGCCAAGCTGAAATGCCTGTTCCCGAAAAAGCCGTGATAGGCCGAAAGTGGAGACGGATGGGCCGAAGCCAATACCAAATGACGGTTACGGTCTATAAACTCCCCTTTCTTTTGGGCATAAGAACCCCAAAGTATAAAAACCAGATGTTCACGCCCCTCGGCCAGCGCCTTGATGGCTGCATCGGTAAACTCTTCCCATCCCTGACGCTGATGCGACCCAGCCTGGTGAGCACGTACCGTCAGTGTGGCATTGAGCAACAACACACCCTGCTCCGCCCAACGGGTCAGGTTCCCGCTTTGCGGCACCGGTGTCCCCAAATCCGTCTGTATTTCCTTGAATATATTCTGCAAGGACGGCGGAAAGGGGACTCCGTCATTGACGGAAAAACACAAACCATGCGCCTGCCCTGGCCCGTGATAAGGGTCTTGTCCGATAATAACCACCTTCGCTTTGTCATACGGACAGAGGTTGAAAGCATTAAAAATCAACTTTCCCGGAGGATAACAAGTCGTCGTACGATACTCCTGACGAACGAAATTCGTCAACTTCACGAAATAAGGCTTCTCAAATTCCGGAGCTAAATGCTGTTTCCAGCTCTGTTCTATTTGTACATCCATAAACTCTTTCTTTAGAAAGACAAAAATAAAACTTTTTTTCGGTAATCCGGAGATTTATTCCCATTTTTGAGACCATATCGGCACCTCGAAGGCCTCTCCACGTCATGATAGAGAAGAAATGCCGACACACAAGAGAGGACAAAAAAGGGCAAAGCCCCCACGCCCCTGACAGCGGAAACCTTGCCCGAAAACTTCTATTCGAAGAGATTAATCTTTTATCAAGTTCTTACCCGTCATGTCGGCAGGTTGTTCCAGCCCCATGATATGCAGGATGGAAGGCGCCACGTCGGCCAAAATACCATTTTCAACCTTAGCCTCTTTGTTGGCCGTCACATAAATAAACGGAACAGGATTCAATGAATGCGCCGTATTGGGCGTACCATCCGGATTCACGGCATTGTCGGCATTGCCATGGTCGGCAATGATAATCACTTCATAATCGTTCATGGCCTTGGCCGTCTCCACTACTTCTTTCACGCATTCGTCCACGGCCTTCACCGCTTTCTCTATGGCTGCATAAATACCCGTATGGCCGACCATGTCGCCATTGGCAAAGTTCACCACAATGAAGTCATACTTATCTTCCTTGATGGCAGCTACAAGCTTGTCTTTTACCTCGTATGCACTCATCTCCGGCTTCAGGTCGTACGTAGCCACTTTCGGAGACGGAACCAAGATACGGTCTTCACCCTCGAACGGAGTCTCACGCCCGCCGTTGAAGAAGAACGTCACATGGGCATACTTTTCCGTCTCAGCCGTGTGCAACTGCTTCAAGCCCTTCTTGCTGAGGTATTCGCCCAACGTGTCCTGCACGTTCTCTTTCGGGAAGAGGATGTGCACGCCCTTGAAACTGGCATCGTACGGCGTCATGCAATAGTACTGCAAGCCCGGTATCGTCGTCATGCCCTGCTCCGGCATGTCCTGTTGGGTGAGCACCACGGTCAGCTCCTTGGCACGGTCGTTGCGGTAGTTGAAGAAAATCACCACGTCGCCTTCCTTGATAGTTCCGTCGACCGTAGAATTGTTGATAGCCTTCACAAATTCGTCGGTCACGCCTTCGTCGTACGACTCCTGCATGGCAGCCACCATATCCGTTGCCTGCTTGCCCTCGCCTTTCACCAAAAGGTCGTAAGCCTCTTTCACACGCTCCCAACGCTTGTCGCGGTCCATGGCGTAGAAACGGCCGATGATGGAAGCGATGACGCAACCCGTCTTTTCGCATTCAGCCTGCAACTGTTCGATGAAACCCTTACCGCTTTTCGGGTCGGTGTCGCGGCCGTCCATGAAACAATGCACGTAAGTATGTTCGATACCGTAAGTCTTGGAAATGCCGCACAACGTGAACAGATGGTCCAACGAGGAATGCACACCACCGGTAGAGGTCAATCCCATCAAATGCACGCTCTTGCCGTTCTGCTTGGCATATTCGTAGGCAGAAACTATTTCGGGATTCTTCAAGATGCTGCCGTCGGCACAGGCACGGTTGATTTTCACCAAATCCTGATACACGATACGGCCTGCGCCGATATTGAGGTGACCCACCTCGGAATTCCCCATCTGTCCGTTGGGCAGTCCCACGTTCTCACCCGAAGCCTGCAACTGCGACATCGGATAATTCTGGGCCAAATAGTCCATATACGGTGTCGGAGTGTTGAAGATTACATCACCCTTGCCGTGATTACCCATTCCCCAACCGTCGAGAATCATTAAAAGTGCTTTCTTTGCCATAATTTTATTGTTTAGAATGATCATCCTTTTTTGTTATCCGTGCAAATTTACGAATAGTTTTCGAGAATACTCCCGCCTGCGAAGGAATTTCACACCTTTTATCTCTACGCCCTCCCCATACCTCCTGGTACGATGGGCAAAAAGACAAAACTTTTTCAAGCCCCTGCCATTCGTTTCCACGACGTGCTGAGAATGGAAAATCAATCTCAGCCGAACGAAAAATCAATCGCCTGAGATTGATTTTCCGTTTGGCGCAGAAAAAAATCCGAAATTAAGGAGAAACATAATACGTTCATAAACAATCCATTGAAATCCGTCAGCATTTCAGGTCAGACAGTCCTCAAAGCCCTCCAACCGTACCGTTTATTTCAATCCCACACGACGGCACTGCGCCACCGTCAAGGCAAACCATCCCAAGAACAAAAAACGGACAAAAGGAGAAAACGGGAGCGGAAAAACCATCAGGACAAAAGCCAGTTGTGCATGAAGAAGATGCAGCGTCTGCAAAGGGGTGACGCGAGTTTCCAACAAACGGCTGTAGAACGCGGAAAGGGAGTGCACCGCCTTGCTGCGCAAACAATAACCTTTGAGAGCCGCAAATACGGAAGGACGGGAAGCCGCATACTGTCCGGAACGGACGGAAGAGGACGGCAGAATCATTTCTTTCTTCATCATCGTAAAGTTTTAAAGGTTGAACTTCATGACGCAAAGAAACGATACCGCCGTGTCAATCTACGACACAACACCTACTTTTTTTGTTAAATCTTTGATTTTCTCCTGCAAAAACAGCTTGAATTCGGGAGACTCCAGCACTTCCACATCCTCAAACAGCCCTAACACGAACCGTCCCACGCCCTGAAAACTACACACATCCGTCGACAACAACCAATGATCCGCCCCGTCGGGCTGCAACGAGCGGACGGCCTGCGGACATTCTTCCTTCAACAGGTTGCACGCCAAACGGCCGAGCCGCAACACGACCCGGTGGCGTTCCTCGCCGCTGAAACGGAACAGGTCGGTGTACACCCTCGCATGCTGTTCTTCGTGGCTCCACAACAAATCCAAAACTTCCACCCTGCCGATACGGCTCACCTTGAACGTCTTGTTCTCGCCGCTTTGCAGTTCGTAACAGCGAATTCCGTCGTGATGGTCCAGAAACAAATAGGGTTCCACCACACGGTCGCTCGTCCGGTTGCTGTGGGCGGAACTGTAATCGTGCAACACCACCTGACGGTGTAGTTTCACGGCTTCGTACAACTGCTGAAGCTTTTCTGCCTGCCCTGGGTCGGCTTCCACCGCATTCAATATCCCGAAATCATAAATACGCTCCAGTTTATGGCGCAAATGGCGCACCTGTACATCCGTGCCGGAGGCCATGTCGAGCACGTGCCGCAACGTGAGTGCCTCGTCCTCGGTGAAATGGACCAACTGGGTGATTTCCTTAAAGAAAGGAGACGACTTGTCGAGACGGTAAACGCTACCCTGCTTGACCACCTCGAAACCGATGTCGCGGAACAGTTCCAGATAACGATACAACGTGCGGCGGCTCATGTCCAACTTGCGGCACAATTCGTCCAGGGAATATTCACGGTTTTGCGTGAGCAGCACCATCAGCCTCAACTGCCGTTCAAAAATACCCAGTTCCATCGGTCATCGCCCTTTCGTCTCGGCGGGAGCAAAGAGTTCCATCTGTCCGTCTCCCAACAGGTTATAACTCATCCGGTGATAGGGCGTCACGCCATGGCGGCGGATGGCTTCACGGTGCGCCTTGGCCGGATAACCTTTGTTGGAATCCCAACGGTACACAGGATATTCCTCATGCAAGCGAAGCATGTAATCGTCACGGTAAGTCTTGGCCAAAATGGAAGCGGCGGCAATGCTCATATATTTCCCGTCGCCTTTCACTACGGTGGTATGCGGCAAGTCCCGGTAAGGCTTGAAGCGGTTTCCGTCCACCAAAAGAGCCTCCGGACGAACAGCCAACTGGTCGAGTGCCCGGTGCATGGCAAGGAACGAAGCGTTGAGGATATTGATTTCGTCGATTTCCTGCGGCGTGACGACACCTACGGCCCATGCCAATGCGTCCCGCTCTATCTGTTCGCGCAACAAATACCGCTTCTTTTCGCTCAACTGTTTGGAGTCGTTGAGCATCTCATTGCGGTAATCTTTCGGCAGGATGACCGCCGCGGCGTACACCGCCCCGGCCAGACAGCCGCGTCCGGCCTCGTCGAGACCGGCCTCTGTCACATCTGGATTTAAATACGGTAATAACATGGTGGCAAAGATACAAAAAGAAAAGAGGCAAAAGCATGCCGGCACAAAAAATCCCATAGAAGTTTGCCCGCCAGTCCATCTTTATTTACCTTTACCTCCTACTAAAGTTACAACAACACATGAAAAAGGCATTTTACTTCTTCGCGGTCTTGCTCCTCCTGTCTTGCCACCACGCGTCCCAAAAAGGACATACGGTTTCCGTCCGCATCGACCCGGACGAAGCAGAAAACTCCATTGCCGCCGACGAGTGGCTGGACACGGCCGGTTGCGCCCTCATCCCCTTGGCCGACACGGAGAAACCGATAACAAACGCCACCCGGCTCAAGACACACGGGGGCAAGATATACATTCTGGACGAAGAGACGCATTGCCTGCATGTGTTCCACGCGGACGGGACACTCGACTTCTCCATAGACCGACGCGGAAAGGCGGGCAACGAGTACTTATGGATCTCGGACTTCCATGTCACGGACGAATGCCTTTACCTGTTGGACCATATCGGACAAAAGATTCTGGAATGTGACACACTGGGGCGGTTCATCCGGAAGAGGGACATAGACGGCTATTATGCCAACGGCATTTTTGCCACAGACGAAGCCTTGTTCCTCGTCAACGAAGGCAGCACGCCCTTCCAGAGGAATACCACCACCTGAACCTGTTGGAAATCATGCGTAGGGGACTCTTCCGGCAATACGTGACGGGCATCAACAGGATTTTCGGGAACGGAAAGCTTGTTTTCCTGCAATACCACTACGGTGACGACTGGAACTGGATAGTCTACGACCGTGAACAGCAGGAAGTGGTGAAGCATGGGCGGACGTTGGATGTCAACCACACGTATCGCATCGAACTGTGTGAGTTTGCCATGGAAGACGGCTACGTATACGAAATCTGCCCGGCTTTCGACTTCCTCATGCACGTGGAGCATTTCATGCCGCGCATATCCCCCGAACCGCGCTACCGAAAAGAACTGAAAGAAACGGCCGCACGGCTGACGGACGTATCCAATCCCGTACTCGTCCGTTATAAATTCAAACACGCGGAATGAAAAGGGATTTTATCGTCTTTTTCACGAGTTTGAAACAATAAACGGTTACCTTTGCCCTGACTAAAAATCATAAAGATTATGGATACACAGATTTCATTCGGCATTGAAGAAACAACTGACGGATTTTTAGCTTATCAACTGCAAAATCCATCTTGTTATGCTTACGGTTCAACCGAAGAAGAAGCTTACGAAGCACTCTACACCCTGACGCACGAAGAAAGGGAAATGTACACGTGGGAGGAGTGGAACTAAAAAGCGTATCAAACCATCCGTGCCCCGAAGACTTGGCATTGCAACCTGTCCTCGGGGCACGGATGTATAACAAAATAGGGAATCTCAGAACATCTTGGCCACCCGCTCTATCCCTTCCACCAGCGCGTCCACCTCGGAGCGGGTGTTGTAGAGGGCGAAGGAGGCGCGCACCGTGCCCTCCACGCCCAGGCGGCGCATCAGCGGCTCGGCGCAGTGGTGCCCCGTGCGCACGGCGATGCCCAGGCGGTCGAGCAGCGTGCCCATGTCCAGGTGGTGGATGCCGCCCACCAGGAAGGAGATGACGGCATCCCGCTCCCCGGCCTCGCCCAATATGCGCATGCCGGGAACCCGGCGCATGCGCTCCAGTGCATAACGGGTCAGTTCCTGCTCGTGCGCATAGATGTTGTCCATGCCCAAGGCGGCGACGTAATCGAGGGCGCGCGCCAGCCCCGTGGTGGCCACGTAGTCGGGCGTGCCGGCCTCGAACTTGAACGGCAGTCCGTTAAAGGTGGTATGCCCGAAAGTGACGTGCCGGATCATCTCGCCGCCTCCCATATAAGGCGGCAGCCGGTCGAGCCACGTCTCTTTGCCATAAAGCACGCCCACGCCCGTGGGGCCGTAAATCTTATGTCCGCTGAAGGCAAAGAAATCCGCATCGAGCGACTGCATGTCTACTGCAAAATGCGGAGTGCTCTGCGCACCGTCCACCAATACGGGCACGCTGTAAGAATGAGCTATTTCAATCATCCGGCGCACGGGGTTGACCGTGCCCAGCACGTTGCTCACGTGCGTCACGCTGACGATGCGCGTGCGGTCGTTGAAGAGCCGTTCGTATTCGTCCAGCATCAGTTCGCCACGGTCGTTTATCGGAACCACCCGCAGCTTGATGCCCCGCCGCGCCTGCAGGAGTTGCCAGCTCACGATGTTGGAGTGGTGCTCCATCTCGCTGAGGATGACTTCGTCGCCCTCGCGCATGAAGGCCTCGCCGAAGCAGGAAGCCACGAGGTTGATGCTCTCCGTCGTGCCGCGCGTGAACACTATCTCGGCCGGCGAGCGGGCATTCAGGAAGCGGCGCACCGTCTCGCGGGCCGCCTCGTGCAGCTCCGTGGCCTGCTGCGAAAGGAAGTGCACGCCCCGGTGCACGTTGGCGTTCACGTTGTAGTATTCGTCCGTCATGGCTTCCACCACGCAGCGGGGCTTCTGCGTCGTGGCCCCGTTGTCCAGATAGACCAACGGGCGACCGTAGACCTCACGTCCCAGGATGGGGAAGTCTTTCCGTATCTCTTGTATGTCGTACATCTTTCTCTTATTTACATAGTTTGCATCCCGAACAACGACTCAGCTCGCCACGGAAACGCTTCTCCACCAAATGGTGCAGGCGGTCGCGCAAGGCCTCCAAGGAGATGGCGTCGATGACTTCGCCCGCAAAAGCGAACTTGAGCAACATCTGTGCCTCTTCGCGGCTGATGCCGCGCTGCTGCATGTAGAACAGGGCCTGTTCATTAAGCTGTCCCACCGTGGAACCGTGGCTGCACTTCACGTCGTCGGCATAAATCTCCAACATGGGTTGGCTGTACATGCGGGCTTCCTTGGTGGCACAGAGGTTGGCATTGCGTTCGTTCGAAATCGTATGCTGCGCACCCTGCCGTACCAGAATCCGTCCGGCAAAGGCGCCTACAGAACGTTCGTCCATCACATATTTATACAACTGGTTGCTGACACAATGCTCGGCACGGTGGTCTATCAGGGTGTTGTTGTCCACGCGCTGCTCCTTGTCGGCTATCACGCAACCGTAGAGGTTCGACTCGGCTCCTTCGCCGTCCAACACCAAATCGGTACGGTTGCGCGTCTGACCGTTGTGCAAGGTAATGTTGTAGAGGTTCACCACGCTGCCGCGCTGCTGCCGCACATACATGTTGCTGAAACGCCGGTTCTTCACGTGTGTCTCCTCCAATTCATACAACTCCAGACGGGCGTTTTCTGCCGCAAAGACTTCCACCACCTGGGTGGTCAGGAAATTGCGGTCGTCCATCGCATGGTCGCAGAAGAGCAACCGCGCCTGCGCGTTTTCTTCCAATACGACCAATACGCGGCGGTTGGCCATCAGGTCCACGTCGGAACGCAGGATGTTCACCACCTGCAACGTACGTTCCACCACCACGCCACGCGGCACGTAAATGAAGAGTCCGTCTTGCGCCAGCATCGTGTTCAGCGCATTAATCGCGTCTTTCTCCGTACGGGCCAGTTTGCCGTAGCAGGCCGACACCCGGTCGGGATAATCCTCGGCCGCCTGCTTCAGGGAGCATACCACCACGCCTTCGGGCAACGCGGCGGCCGGCAGCGACTTCCGGTAAAAAGCGTCGTTCACCACAAAATAAAGCGAAGTGCTCAGGTTCGGCACGTCGCACCGGAAGGCCTCGTAAGGATTGACGGGAAACTCCACCCGGTTCAGGTTCAGCCCGTAGTCCGGCGCAAAGGCCGCCGGCACGTCCGTATATTTATAGCGTTCCACTTTCTGCGTAGGGAAACCCTGGCGGGTGAAATCCTCAAAAGCCTTGTCGCGCAAGGCGTTCATCGCCCCTGCACTATGGCTGTCGAGCATTTCCCGGCATCCGGTGAAAATATCTATGTATTGTTGTTCGCTATTCATTGCCTCTCATGTTTTTAAACGGCCGAAGTTTCGGCCTTGATCCAATCGAAACCCTTGTTTTCTATCTCCACGGCCAGTTCCGGACCTCCGCTTTTCACGATGCGTCCGCCGAGCAGCACGTGCACCACATCCGGCTTGAGGTAGTCCAGCAAACGTTGGTAATGGGTGATGACCAAAGCCGAAGTTTCCGGCGTGCGCAATTTGTTGAAACCTTCGGCCACGATGCGCAAGGCATCCACATCCAGTCCGGAATCCGTCTCGTCGAGGATGCTCAACTTGGGTTCGAGCATGGCCATCTGGAATATCTCATTACGCTTCTTCTCCCCGCCGCTGAACCCTTCGTTGACGGAACGGTTGGCCAGCTTGCTGTCCAGTTCCACGACCTTTCGCTTCTCGCGCATCATCTTCAGGAAATCTCCCGCGCTCATCGGTTCCATCCCGTGATACTTGCGCTTGGCATTGATGGCCGCACGCATGAAGTTGACCATCGACACACCGGGAATCTCCACCGGCTGTTGGAAGGACAGGAAGAGTCCTTCGTGCGCCCGTTCTTCCGGTTTCATGGCCAACAAGTCCTTGCCGTTGAACGTCACGCTACCACTCGTCACCTCGTATGCGGGATTTCCCACCAATACATTGCTCAACGTACTCTTTCCGGCTCCGTTCTGCCCCATCAGGGCATGTATCTCCCCCGGATTTACCGTCAGGTTGATACCCTTCAATATCTCTTTGCCATTGATACTGGCATGCAAATCTTTTATCTCTAACATAATGTCTGTCTTTTAAGTTTGTCTATCCTACCGTGCCTTCCAATGACACATTCAGGAGTTTCTGCGCCTCTACGGCAAACTCCATCGGCAGTTTGTTGATTACATCCTTGGCATAACCGTTCACAATCAGTCCCACGGCCTCCTCGGTGGGGATGCCGCGCTGGTTGCAATAGAACAACTGTTCTTCCGAAATCTTCGACGTGGTGGCTTCATGCTCCACGATGGCCGTCTCGTTACGTACGTCCATATAGGGGAAAGTATGCGCGCCGCATTCGCTGCCTAACAACAGAGAGTCGCACGAGCTGTAATTGCGTGCCCCGTCGGCTTTCGGCGCCACACGCACCAACCCTCGATAGGAATTCTGGCTTTTGCCGGCCGATATTCCTTTACTGATAATCGTACTCTTCGTGTCGCGCCCCAAGTGAATCATCTTTGTGCCCGTATCGGCCTGTTGGTAATTGTTGGTCACAGCCACACTGTAGAACTCAGCTTGGGAATGGTCTCCGCTCAAGATGCAACTGGGATATTTCCAGGTAATGGCAGAACCGGTCTCCACCTGCGTCCACGAAAGCTTGCTGTTCGCCCCGCGCAGGTGCCCTCGCTTCGTCACTAAGTTCAGCACGCCGCCGCGCCCTTCGGCATCGCCCGGATACCAGTTTTGTACCGTACTGTACTTCACCTCTGCGTTTTCGTTCACCACGATTTCCACAATGGCTGCATGCAACTGGTTCTCGTCGCGCATCGGTGCCGTACAACCTTCCAGATAGGACACATAGCCCCCGTCGTCGCACACGATGAGCGTACGTTCGAATTGTCCCGTATTCCGCGCGTTGATTCGGAAATAGGTGGAAAGTTCCATCGGGCAACGCACGCCTTTGGGAATATAGACAAAGGAGCCGTCACTAAACACTGCGGAATTCAACGCCGCGAAATAGTTGTCACGATAAGGGACTACCGAACCTAAATATTGCTTTACCAAATCCGGGTACTCATGCACGGCTTCGCTGATGGAACAGAATATGATGCCGCGCTCCGAAAGTTTTTCCTTAAAGGTGGTCTTCACGGACACAGAGTCCATCACGGCATCCACCGCCGTACCGCTCAGTGCCAGACGTTCCTCCAACGGGATTCCGAGCTTGTCGAAGGTTTTCATCAACTCGGGGTCTATCTCATCCAAAGATTTCGGCCCGTCCTTCTTCATGCCTTTCGTCGGGTCGGCATAGTAGGAAATGGCCTGGTAATCTATCTCCGGCATCTTCAAGTGCGCCCACGACGGCTGTTTCTGCGTCTGCCAATAACGGAAAGCCTGCAAACGGAACTCAAGCAACCATTCCGGCTCTTCCTTTTTGGACGAAATGAGACGCACCACATCCTCGTTCAGGCCACGCTCTATGATTTCGGTCTGCACGTCGGTACTGAAACCGTACTCATATTTCTTATGCGCCACCTCACGGACAAACTGGTTTTTCCCTTCGTTCGGCCCTTGTCCGTCCTTAGGAACGTCCCCACTTCTCTTATCTTCTTCTTTTTTATACATTTCTTTCATATCTCTCACTTATAGCCAAAGAGAGGAATGCTCCATAAGTACACCTTATGACCGCATTCCTGCCCTTCATCGTATTATGTAATAAGGTAATAGCTACCTTAACTGCTTTTTCGGGTCTTGCCCGCAGGCCGGTGAAGCCGCATCTTCCACAACCCTGACCACATGGGTCTTGCACACGTCGAACAACTTATCGGACATGGCACGGACCGGATGATACAGACGGGAATACTCGCCCGTCGATCCGGAAATCAGATGTATCCTGAACGCGACATTCAACGCACAACTCAGAAACACCATGTATTTCAATCCGCCCAACAAAGCTCCCCCCAAACGGTTCAACCCTCCTAATTTCACGGTTTCCACGGCTTTTGTCAGCATATACGCCAACAGCGACAGCCCGACCGGAACACCGATCCACAAAAGGATAAATGCCAACGCCCGTCCTACGGATACGTCGCTTCCTATATAGGGAGCTATCCAATCGCCCAACACGGAATAAAGCATGAAGGCCACCCACAGCCCCGCTAAAAACCCCACAATGGAGACGACCTGACGAAAAAAACCGCACATCAGTCCCTTGACAAAGCCCACTAAGACCACGGCCAGAATCAGGATATCCAGCGCATTCATCACCTTTTTACAGCTTGGCCTTGACCTCCACCTCTTGATAGGTTTCAATCATATCGCCTTCGCGCAAATCGTTGTAGTTCACCAGGCTGATACCGCACTCGAAGTTCGTACCCACCTCTTTCACATCATCCTTGAAACGTTTCAGGGCATTGATTTGTCCGGTGTGTACCACGATACCGTCGCGAATCACACGAGCCTTGTTGCTACGCTGCACTTTGCCGTCGACCACGTATGCACCGGCTACCGTACCCACCTTGCTGATATGGTAAACCTGACGCACCTCCACCGTAGCCGTCACTTCTTCTTTTACTTCGGGAGCCAACATGCCTTCCATGGCAGACTTCACCTCCTCTATCGCGTCATAAATGATAGAATAAAGGCGAATGTCGACACCTTGCTGTTCGGCCATTTTGCGAGCCGAAGCCGAAGGACGCACCTGGAAACCGATGATAATGGCCTCTGAAGCCGCAGCCAGAGCCACGTCGCTCTCGGAAATTTGTCCCACGCCTTTGTGAATCACATTCACGGCTATCTTTTCCGTAGACAACTTGATCAAAGAATCGCTCAAGGCTTCGATGGAACCGTCCACGTCTCCCTTCACGATGACGTTCAACTCTTGGAAACCACCCAAAGCGATACGGCGGCCCACCTCGTCGAGGGTCAGAATCTTCTGCGTACGCAGACCTTGCTCACGCTGCAACTGCTCGCGCTTGTTCGTGATTTCGCGGGCCTCTTGTTCCGTATCCATCACATGGAACGTATCACCGGCTGTCGGTGCACCGTTCAGACCCAGAATCGTAGCTGCCTGAGCCGGGCCGATTTCTTTCACACGCTGGTTACGCTCATTGAACATGGCCTTCACACGACCGTAGTTCGTACCGGCCAACACGATGTCGCCTACATGCAACGTTCCGTTCGACACCAATACCGTAGCCACGTAACCGCGTCCCTTATCCAAAGAAGACTCGATGATGGAACCGGTTGCCTTACGGTTCGGATTGGCTTTCAAATCGAGCATCTCGGCCTCAAGCAATACCTTCTCCAGCAACTCTTCCACACCGATGCCTTTCTTGGCTGATATGTCCTGGCTTTGGTATTTGCCGCCCCAGTCTTCCACCAGGAAGTTCATGGCCGCCAATCCTTCTTTAATCTTATCGGGATTGGCTGCCGGCTTGTCCACCTTGTTGATGGCAAACACGATAGGCACGCCCGCCGCCATGGCATGATTGATAGCCTCCTTCGTCTGCGGCATGATGTCGTCGTCCGCCGCAATAATGATAATGGCAATATCCGTCACTTGTGCACCACGGGCACGCATGGCCGTAAACGCCTCGTGTCCCGGAGTATCCAAGAAGGTGATATGACGCCCGCTTTCCAGCGTCACGTTATAGGCACCGATATGTTGCGTGATACCTCCGGCTTCTCCGGCAATCACGTTCGTCTTGCGTATATAGTCGAGCAAAGAGGTCTTACCATGGTCGACATGCCCCATGACGGTCACAATCGGCGCGCGCGGTACCAAATCTTCCTCATCGTCTTCCTCCTCATTCACCGCTTCGGAAACTTCCGCACTGACGTACTCCGTCTTGAAACCGAACTCTTCGGCCACCAGATTGATGGTCTCGGCATCCAGGCGTTGGTTGATAGAGACCATGATGCCGATACTCATACACGTACTGATAACCTGAGTGACCGGCACATCCATCATCACGGCCAATTCGTTCGCGGTAACGAATTCGGTAAGTTTCAACACCTTGCTTTCTGCTGCCTGTTCTTCGAGCTGCTCTTCCATGGAGGCACGGGCATTCTCCCGTTTTTCCTTACGATATTTGGCGCCCTTTCCGGCTTTGCTCTTGTTCGTCAGACGAGCCAACGTCTCTTTTACCTGCTTAGCTACGTCCTCGTCAGATACCTCTGCCTTGATGACCGGCTGCTGGCGGTTCTTGTTCTTATTATGTTTACCGCCACCCTGCTGGTTGGCCCCGGGAGCATTATCCCGTTTCTTCCCATTCTGCTGGCCCGCTACGGCATTCACATCCACACGTTCCTTGCCGATACGGACACGTTTCTTCTTGCCTTCGGACGCATTCTGCCCCGTTCCGCCCTGGCGCGAACGGTCTCCGCCTGCCTGGCGGTTCTTTTCTTCGCGCTCCTTGCGTTTCTCTTCCTTCGTCTTTTTCTTAGGACGGGTAGACTGGTTCAAAGCCGCCAAATCGATATGTCCCTTCACTTTGAGCTGGGGAGCAGCCTGCGCCGTATGGTTCAGACGGAACACACCGTCCGTTTCCGTACCGATGGCTTTGCTCTTCTCCTGCAGGCGTACCTCCTTCTGGCTCACGGGGGGCTCCGTCTCTACCTGAGGCTTCTCCTCCTGTTTCGGAGCCGGTTCCGCTACGGGAGCCTCCGCCTTCACCTCAGCCGGACGGGCGGGAGCCGGAGTCTCCTTTTTGGATAAACCGCTCCCGCTCGGCAGACCCGGAGCAAGCTCCGTCTGCGCTCGCTTACCCGCGGTTTTCTCCGGAGCCGCAACCGGTTTGCGCGCCCCCAGATTATCCAAGTCGATGCGTCCTACGACTTTCGGCCCCTTTCCGAGTTTGGCCTCGGTCGCGGTCTTGATCTCCACCGGCTTCTCTTCGGGAAGCGCGATGGTCGCTTTCTTTTCTTTGTGTTGCCGCTTACGGCTGATGACAGCAGCATCGTCCCTCAACCCCTTGTCCTTCTTGAACTCGGCCACCAACATCTGATACTGTTCGTCAGAGATTTTGGTGTTGGGATTGGCTTCCACGTCGCTGAAACCCTTTTTCTGCAGGAACTCGACGGCTGTCTGCAGCCCTACATTACATTCTTTGGTTACTTTATTTAGTCTTATACTCATACGTTACTTATTCTTCCTCAAATTCTTCTCCTAAGATTCTCAATACCTCGTCCACGGTCTCTTCCTCCAGATCGGCACGGGATACCAACATTTCACGCGGCGCATTCAATACGTCTTTTGCCGTTTCCATACCGATACCTTTCAACGCGTCTATAATCCACTGGTCGATGTCGCCCACGAACTCGTCCAAATAGATGTCGTCACCTTCTCCTTCGGCTCCCTCTATTTCACGGAACACGTCTATGGTATATTCCGTCAGCATACTGGCCAGTTTGATGTTCAATCCGCTCTTTCCGATGGCCAGCGAAACCTGGTCGGGATTCAGGTAGACTTCCGCCTTGCGCTCCTCTTCGTGGATACGCACGCTGTTCACCGTGGCCGGGCTCAACGCACGGGTAATGAACAGCGAGATGTTCTGCGTGTAGTTGATCACGTCGATGTTCTCACCGCGCAACTCACGCACGATGCCGTGCACACGGCTTCCCTTCACGCCCACGCAGGCTCCCACCGGATCGATGCGGTCGTCATAGCTCTCCACGGCTATTTTGGCACGTTCTCCCGGCATGCGTGCAATCTTGCGCACCGTGATCAGGCCGTCATGTATTTCCGGCACCTCGGCTTCCAGCAAACGTTGCAGGAAGACGGGAGAGGTACGGCTCAGGATAATCTTGGGATTGTTGTTCGTATTGTCCACGCGGGCCACCACGGCACGCACGGCCTCACCCTTGCGGTAAAAGTCGGAAGGTATCTGTTCCGTCTTGGGCAATATCAGTTCGTTGCCCTCGTCGTCCACCAGGAGCATCTCTTTTTTCCATATCTGATATACCTCCGCGCTCACGATCTCGCCCACACGGTCCTTATACTTATTATATAAGCTGTCGTGCTCCAGCTCCAGAATCTTGCTGGCCAGCGTCTGGCGCAGGGTCAGGATGGCGCGGCGGCCGAACTTGGCAAAGTCCACATTCTCGCTCACCTCTTCGCCCACCTCATAATCCTCGTCAATCTGGCGTGCCTCCGTAAGGGAAATCTCCCGGTTGTCATCCTTCACCTCCCCGTCGGCCACGACCGTACGGTTGCGGTAGATTTCAAAGTCGCCCTTGTCCGGATTCACGATCACGTCGTAGTTGTCGTCCGAGCCGAAGAGCTTGGCGATGACGCTACGGAAACTCTCCTCCAACACGCTCACCAACGTGGCGCGGTCGATGTTCTTCGTCTCTTTAAACTCTGCAAATGTATCAATCAAACTGATGGTTTCTGCTTTCTTTGCCATGATTCTATTTAAAACTTATTGAATACTTCGTGTACTTTACTTCCGTATACCGTAGTGTAACCGCTTCGTCCACCAGGCGGGGACGCTTCTCCCCCTCCAGCTTCTTCTTTACCTTCATCGTCACTTCGAAACTCTCCGGGCCGGCAGCCGTCAGCACCCCGTGGAGCTTGCGTCCGTCGGCCGTGAGCACGTCCACCTCGCTCCCCACATGGTTCACGTATTGCTGCAAGACCTTGAACGGCTGTCCGATGCCGGCGCTGCCCACTTCAAGTTCATAGTCCTCTTCCTCACGGCTCAGGCGGCTCTCGATGAAACGGCTAAGCTCCACGCAGTCTTCTATCCATACCCCTTCGGCGTGGTCTATCTCCACCACGATACGGTCGTCCGAGCTCACGCTCACGTCCACCAAAAAGTAATCCCGGCCCTCCAGCCATTCTTCCACTAACCCTTTTACAATGCTCTTTTCTATCATGCGATTACACTATTAAATGCAAAGTGAGGAGCCCGCTCAAGCCCCTCACTTCATCATACAACTGCAAAAGTAGGCAAAAAGCATCAATCCGCCAAGCTTTCAAACAGTTATTTTATATCATTTGGGAAAATCCGGTTCAAAAGGCTTCCATAGACACCGTTTCGTCATGGTTTCGCAACACGACACGCCCGCCTTCCGAAGGCAATTCGAACGAACTGACTGCATCTGCCTCCGGACGTACCACCATCAATAAATTCTCTTCATCGGGTACCGCCACAACGACTTCCAATGAATCTGCGGCCACCCTTCGGCTAAACACCACGCTGTCATTGATTTGAAGCTGCACACTATCACCCCGGAAACCTTCATCCAACGATATCCGATACTCCGTCTGCGCCTCTTCCGTTCCATGCGTCCCGTCAGGGAAACACCACATCCAGAAGAACACGACAACCGCCAGCACGACTACGGCCATAGCCATAATACCGAACATGATGCCCTTGTTGGGATTCGCCCTTTTCTTTTTCATTTTTTCACCGGTTTAAGCAAACTTTCATAGCGTTCCGTATCCGTCAAAATCTCTAAAGCGGTTTTCAAATCCTTATCCGCTTTCAATTGCTGTTGGACCACCCCGCGCCTGAAATAATAACGGGCTACGATATCACTTTCCAATACCGACTTGATTTCCTCCTTGTTTTTCGGAAGCTCCAAATCGGCAGCCACGCCGCCCTTCATCTTTGCAGCCAATGCCTCAAACTCCGGCTTGGCCCCTTCATAGCATCCCTCGAAGCGAGCTGTCCGCTCCAACAATTTCATCATTTCCTCCGTACGACGCTTATAAGTAAAATCACTCTCCTCCACCATCTTCACAAAATCAGCGTAGTCCGCATCCGTCAAGGAAAAATCCCCGGCCGGCGCAATGGTGGCGTGCGTCTGCACATAACGGTTGACGTAGTCCAGCAACACGTCGGAAGTGGCTATGTCATAAACGATGGACGGAAGACTGTCCGGCGTAATCACCACGTCCGGCTTAATGCCGCCACCGTCGCGAACCTCACGGCCACCGGCCGTCTTGAACGCTTTCGTCAGGCTGTCCGGCAAAGTCTTCGCAGAGCCGTCCGGATTCAAATGACGATAGTCATACGCCTGAATACAGCGTCCGCTGGGAATATAATAGCGGCTCGTCGTCACCTTCAGACTTCCGTGATAAGGCACTTCACGAATCATCTGTACCAACCCCTTACCGTAAGTACGCTCACCGACTATCACGGCACGGTCCCAATCCTGCCAAGCTCCGGAAACGATTTCGGCCGAGGATGCCGTAGAACCGTCCACCAACACAGCCACCGGAATATCCACGTCCAAGGGTTCTTTCTTCGTGTAGTGTTCCGAATTGACCGAAGCCAGCTTGCCTTTCGTGTACACGACCTTCTGCCCGCGGGGCACAAAAAGGTTCGTCACCTCCACGGCCTCGCTCAACGGGCCGCCCGGATTACCACGCATGTCTATCACCAACGCCTTGGCACCCTGCTCCTTCAAATCGACCACGGCCCGGCGGACATCGCGCGAACAACCGTCGACAAAACGTTCGAAATAAATATAACCGATACCGTCTGCCACCATTCCGTAATAAGGCACGGGAGGCATCGCGATATTCCGGCGTGTAATCTTGAACGACAAAGGATGTTCCACTCCGGCACGCTTCACGGTCAGTTCAAAAGTCGTACCCGCATCGCCCCGCAAGTTTTCGCTTACTTCCTGCGTGCTCTTCCCTTTCATGTCCTTTCCGTCGATGGACAGAATCAAGTCGCCTCCTTTCACTCCGGCTTCTATAGCCGGGCTGTCTTCCTGGGGTTCAATAACCATCACCCGGTCTTCTTTCTTATAGAACCGGATCACCGCCCCGATTCCGGCATATTTCCCGGTAGTCATCTCTTTCAGCTCATCCATTCCTTCTTCCGGATAATACATGGTAAAAGGATCCACCTGCCGCAACATGGCATCTATTCCCCACTCTATCACCGTATCGGCCGACAAGGAATCGACGTAGAACATATCCAGTTGCTTATAAATGTCATTAAAGATTTCCAGATTTTTTGAAATCTCGAAGTTATGGTTACTGTCCTTCTGGGCGGACACGGGAATGGCCGACATGCAGCACAGCCCCGCAGCTAAGAATATCTTTTTCATACCGCAAATTTAATCATTTCAACCATACGGTGGCAAAATATGGAGACAAGTATTCCTTCGGCTTATGATTTTTTCATTTTAAAGTCATTTTTTTCACCAATAAATTGCATATTTCAAAAATATCCGCTACTTTTGCATCGCAATTGAGGGGAACGCCCCAAACTGCTTCAGTAGCTCAGTTGGTTAGAGCACCTGACTGTTAATCAGGGGGTCGTTGGTTCAAGCCCATCCTGAAGCGCAAAAAAAAGGAGACTGTACAGTCTCCTTTTTTGTTTTTATCCACCACAACAGTATGACAAAACGTCAAATCATCCCCTACAAGAATCCCTTATTTATTTCTCAAACCGGAAGCACAAGGAAATATGCGATTCTCGCTAATTGGAGAATGAACAATCTGTCAACCGTCCAAGACTTCTGCCTTTCACAAAACACAACGAAAGGGCACGGCATCCGCAGATACAAAAGAGGGAATGTAAGCATAAAACAAGATTCACAGGACAATCTGTCAATCCTTTTTAGGCCAAGGAAACGACCCAAATAGAGTAAAAACGAGCCTCGAAAGCGCATCGCCGCACCGTTTTCAGGAACATTTTCAACCCACGAGAGGAGAGTGTCCGGACGACATGCGGACAAAAAAAATGTTTTCTGCTCCAAACGAAAAATCATTCGGCTGAGATTGAAACGCCATTTGGCTTAAGAAAAGTAAAAAAACGACCGATTGCCCCACAAAAGGTTAAAAAGAATAAAACAAAAACAACTTCCACCACGCTATTTACTTTCCGCTTCAGACATCCGGTTTGACAGTTTGTAAACCGGAAACCCCAATAACGGCAAAAATTAGGGGGCAGCCCCCGAAACCGGAAACCACCCCCACATCCCACGCCGAACCGGGATCAGCGGATAACCTCGCCTTGAGGTATCCGGTGTTTAGGTCGTAAATCTTCCACCCGCAAGCCGGACATATGCTTTTCCGAACCGTCGAAATTAAAACGCGACTCACCGGAAGGTATAAAGAAATCCACGGTCTTCACTTTCTTGGGAAGCGGAGGGAAAACCAATACGAAACGAACAAACTTGTCCCTGCTGTCCTTTATCCAAAAACATGTATCCGTAGGATAATACTCCACTTCGCGCAACATGTAACGGTCGCCTCTCTTGTTGTCGATAATGGCCCATCCTGAATTGAAATTAAAAAACCACCAACTCTCAGGGCAACGGTACGTAGCCGTGACATAAGTCGCTTCCTTCGCACGATAAAGTTCATAATACCACCGATCGAAAAGCATCAACCCTTCCGGTGATTTCACTGTATAAGGGTCTTTGTAGACAGGAAACGTATGTTCGTTGTCCATCCTGTAATGGGGAGAAGCCTTGCGTTCCTGATACAGCGCGGCACGGTTCTCCGGACGCATATCGTAGGCTCCTCGCCGACTTGCGGCGCATGAACTCAGCCCTAACACAGCCACCCATATTCCTAAAAGACTTTGTACACTATTCACCTTCATGGCATGTCTTTTTGATGTCACCTTGCAAATATGACGAATTTCTTATAAATAACCAAATATTTTCCCATAAATTTGAAAAGAAATGTATAAGACTACAAACAAAAAAAGCTGTCCGCAGGATAGCAGACAGCCTTTCGTTATCATTTTCGTTGATGAAACAATTTATTCTCCCCTCTGTTCGTCATTGCGCGGACGACGTTCGCGACGCTCACCTCTTTCGGGACGCTCGCGACGGGCAGGACGCTCTACGTAGCCTTCCGGCTTTTCGAGCAACACGCGACGAGACAACTTGAATTTGCCTGTCTTCTGGTCGATATCCACCAGTTTCACCTGAATGTGGTCACCTTCTTTCAGACCGGCTTCTTCCACCGTTTCCAAACGCTTCCAGTCGATTTCGGAAATATGAAGCAAACCGTCGCGACCCGGCATGAATTCCACGAATGCACCGTAAGGCATCACGCTGCGAATCACACCGTCATACACCTCACCGACTTCGGGCACAGCCACGATAGACTTGATTTTACCCAAAGCTGCGTCTATCACGTCCTTATTTGCGCCACTCACTTGCACGACACCTACGCCGTCTGTCTCCTCGATGGTAATGACAGCACCGGTTTCCTCTTGAATACCCTGGATAATCTTTCCGCCCGGGCCGATGACAGCACCGATGAACTCTTTCGGTATCGTAATCTGAACGATACGGGGAACGTGCGGCTTCAACTCGGCACGAGGAGCCGGCATACATTCGGTCAGCTTGCCCAAGATGTGTTCACGTCCGGCTTTCGCCTGCATCAGCGCCTTCTCCAGAATCTCATAACTCAAACCGTCGCACTTGATATCCATCTGAGTGGCAGTCAGACCATCGATTGTACCGGTCGTCTTGAAATCCATATCGCCCAAGTGGTCTTCGTCACCTAAGATGTCGGACAACACGGCGTATTTCTCTTCACCCGGGTTTTTAATCAGCCCCATGGCAATACCGCTGACAGGCTTCTTCATCGGCACACCGGCATCCATCAGTGCCAACGTTCCGGCACAAACCGTAGCCATGGAAGAAGAACCGTTGGATTCCAGAATATCGGAAACGACACGCACCGTATAGGGGAAGTCTGTGGGAATCTGGCCTTTCAGACCGCGCCATGCCAAATGGCCGTGACCTATTTCACGACGGCCCACGCCGCGTTGTGCCTTAGCCTCTCCCGTGGAGAACGGCGGGAAGTTATAATGCAACAAGAAACGCATCTTGCTTTGGTCGAGCACTTCGTCGATAATCTTCTCGTCCAACTTCGTACCGAGCGTACAGGTAGAGAGCGACTGGGTCTCGCCACGCGTAAAGATGGCCGATCCATGAGGACCGGGCAGCGGACTTACTTCGCACCAGATGGGACGGATGTCTGTAGTGGCACGTCCGTCGAGACGCTTGCCTTCGTCCAGCACGCAACGACGCATGGCATCGCGCTCCACATCGTGGTAGTAACGGTCGATCAACGCATTTTTCTCTGCCAGTTCGTCTTCCGACAAATCGGCGTGTGCTTCAGCATACGACAGTTTGAAGTTTTCGCGGATCTCCATGAAAGCATCCTCACGGGCATGCTTGTCGCGGTTGCCTTCCTGAGCGATACGGTAAGCCGCATCGTAACAAGCTTTCTTCACTTCTTCGCGCAAGTCTTCGTCGTTCACCTCATGGCAATACTCCCGCTTCACTTCCTTACCGGCTTCCTTCTCCAACTCTTTCTGGAGACGACACATCGGTTTGATGGCCTCATGAGCCACCTTCAGGGCGTTGAGCAAATCCTGTTCGGTCACTTCCTTCATCTCGCCTTCCACCATCATGATGTTCTCTTCCGTAGCGCCCACCATGATGTCCATGTCGGCCTGCTCCAACTGGGCGAAAGTGGGATTGACCACATATTCGCCATTCACACGGGCTACGCGCACCTCGGAAATCGGGCCTTCAAACGGTATATCGGAAACTGCCAATGCAGCGGATGCGGCAAAACCGGCCAATGCATCCGGCATGTCCACGCCATCGGCAGAATACAAAATCACATTCACATAAACTTCTGCGTGATAGTTGCTGGGGAACAAGGGGCGCAACGCGCGGTCCACCAGACGGCAGGTCAGAATCTCATAGTCAGACGCTTTACCCTCACGCTTGGTAAAACCTCCGGGGAAACGGCCGGCAGCGGCGAATTTCTCTCTATACTCCACCTGCAAAGGCATAAAATCTGTTCCGGGAACGGCATCTTTGGCGGCACAGACAGTGGCCAAGAGCATCGTGTTGCCCATCGTGAGCATAACGGCTCCATCGGCTTGTTTGGCCAATTTCCCGGTCTCGATGCTGATGGTTCTTCCATCAGGCAATTCGACTGTTTTCTTAATTACGTTCATTTGGTTTCTTAAAATGTTTCATCAATAAATCGGGCAAATGTACGCATAAATATTGATAAATCAGATTTTAACCCTATAAAAAATCGCACAATCCGTCTTTTTTATGAAAAAACCATGGTTTATTCCTCCGGTGAAAGCTGAAAGCCCTTATCTTTGTAAACAGTTTGTAAATACATGATGCCGAGATGAAAAAAATGATATGTGCCATGGCCGCCCTCACGATGCTGGCCACGGCTTGTAAGGACAAGGGAGAGCAGTTTGAAATCAACGGACGGATTGCCGAGGCCGACGGCAAGACGCTCTACTTCGAAGCCGTTACCTTGAACGGGATAGAAGCACTCGACTCTACCCGTCTGGACGAAGACGGCCAATTCTGTTTTCAGGGCACACGTCCGTTCAATCCGGAATTTTACCGCCTGCGTATCGACCGGCAGATCGTCAACTTGTCTGTAGACTCTACGGAGACCATACACGTGGAGGCCGAACTTCCCGACATGGGCACCGACTATGAAGTGGAAGGTTCCGGGAATTGCCAGACCCTTAAAGAAATCAACAGCAAACTTATCGCCTTACAACAATCCATTAAGGACATCGCGAACGATAAAGCCTTGACGTTGGGGGAACAGGAACGCCTCGTACATGAAAAAATAAACCTTTATAAGAATGAGATGAAGATGCACTATATCATGGAAAATCCGGCCTCTGCTCCAGCCTATTTCGCCCTGTTCCAGACCGTAAACGGAAGCCTCATCTTCAATCCGATAAACAATCCGGACGATATCAAGTTCGTGGGAGCCGTGGCCACGGCATGGGATGCGAACTATCCGGGCACCAGCCGCACGGAAAACTTGCATAACATTGCCATACAAGGTATGAAGAACACCAAACGCCCCACTCCCGTATCATTGGAAGACATCGACCCGGGCAAGATATCCGCAGCCGGTATCATCGACATAGAATTGCCGGACATACACGGCAAAAACCGCAAGCTTTCCGACATCAGAAACAAGGTCGTACTGCTGGACTTCACAGCCTATTCCCTTCCTTCTTCACAAGAACGTATCATGCAGATGAGGGGATTGTATGACAAGTATTCCTCTTTGGGCTTCGACATTTACCAGGTATCCATCGACCCTGATGAACATTATTGGAAAACGGCATGCGAACATCTGCCCTGGACTTGCGTCTATGAGAGCCGCGGAGAAGCCTCCGGCTATTTGGGTTCTTATCTCGTACGCCGCCTTCCTACCTACTTCCTCATCGACCGCCACGGCGACCTTGTGGCGCGGGACGAGCAAATAGACGATCTGGAAAAAACAATCAGACTATTATGTGAATAAGAGGAGATATCACCCTCTATTTATTGCTTGGCATATTTAGAGGGCGACACGCCATACTCTTCCTTGAAACAACGCCTGAAATGTCCCAAATCATTGAAACCGCTGGCATAGGCAGCTTCCGTCACGTTCAATCCTTGTTCTGTCAACAGACGTAAACTGTGTTTCAATTTTATTTTGCGAATGAATTCATTACCCGACAATCCGGTCAGCCCTTTCAACTTCCGGTAAAGCGTGGAAACACTCATATTCATCTCGGCGGCCATGAAAGGAATATCGAGTTTTTCGCGGTTGATGTGTTCCGTGACCACTTCGGTAAACCTCCGGAGAAACTCTTCGTCCAACTTATTCAAATGAATCCCGGTCTGTGCAGCCTCGTGCGTCAACTCCTTGGTCTTACCCGTAATCTGTAAGGCTAGTCTCTTACGCATCTCCAACAAGTTACGCACCCGACTGTCCAACAACTTGGCACTGAAAGGTTTCGTCAGATATGAGTCGGCTCCACTTTCATACCCTTCTTCTTTATCCCGAATAGAATCTTTGGCCGTGAGAAGAATAACCGGAATATGGCTGGTACGCATATCTTCCTTCACCTTCCGGCAAAGTTCTACACCATCCATCTCGGGCATCATAATATCACTGATGATAATGTCCGGCACAAGGCGTTGAGTCTCCTCCCAACCGACCTTGCCGTTCACCGCAGTAACGACGTGATATTCGTCATCGAACGAGGAAGCCACGTAGTCGCGGATGTCATCATTGTCTTCTACCACCAAAAGCAGCGGCCGGTTGTCGATTTCCGCCACAGCATCTTCCGTTTTTTTATCCGTGCCTTCCGTTGCGCCTTCCATGTGAAGGGCTTCCGGATAAGTACAATCCGCCCAAAGACGGAATACGAAGACGGAGCCTCTTCCAAGCTCGCTCTCCACCCGCAACATCCCTTCATGCAAATCGGCCAATGATTTCACCAAAGCGAGCCCCAACCCCGAACCTGAAGCCTGATGTTTACCCTCAGCCTGATAATAACGTTCGAAAATATGAGATAACGCATGCGGAGCGATTCCGTATCCGGTGTCTTCTACGATAATTTCCGCATACGGCCTTCCTCCTTCCTCTCCATACTGCAACCGCAAAGCGATATTTCCCTCTGCTGTGTATTTCATCGCATTTCCCAAAAGGTTGTTCAGAATCGTAGTCACGACCTCCGAATCGAAATACATACGGCCTTCTTCCGAAGGGACTTCTACTCGGAAATCCACCTTCGGATTACGGTTCAGTTCTTTGTAACGGAGCCCCACTTCCATTACCAACTTACCCAACCACCCTTTTGTCACTTTGAGCCGACGGTTTCGGGTTTCAACTTTACGGAAATCCAATAACCGGTTAATCAGGTCAAGCAATTGTAAGGCATTCCTATAGATTAAACCAACCTTCCGGCGATAAGGTTCTGACAACAATCCGTCACCGGTTAAGTCTTCTAACGGACCGAGTATTAAGGTTAACGGTGTACGTAACTCATGGGTGACATTCGTATAGAAACGTAAGCGCTCGTTGTTCAGTTCCTGTTCATCACGTATTCTCTTTTCTTCCGCTGCCAAAGCAATTCTGGCAGCCAGCTTGCGTTTGTAAGTACACATCCAGAAATATAAACCACACAAAAGCAACAAACCATAAAATGTATAAGCATACCAAGTCCGCCACAACGGAGGATGAATACAGAACGGTACGGCTGCCACATGGCTTTCATCCCAATCCCCATTCCTCAACCTGGCTTTTACTCGAAAAATATAAGTTCCGGGAGGTATGTTACGAAGTACCGTCTGACTCTCCTCTCCGATATTGACCCAGTTGTCTTCCAACCCTTCTATCTTATAAGCATATTCTATCCGTTTGTTTTGTGCGTAATCGGGTACGGAGAAAGTGATTCGAAAAGAATTCCGGTCATAAGGAAGTTCTATATTTCCATTTTCTTCCGGTAAAATCAACCGGTCTCCTTTTCCGGTCCTGCCATCCATTGCCCTACACTCCATAATCTGTACGGGAGTTACCCGATAAGACGTATCTAACTCCTGTGGGTTAAAATGACAAATACCTTTCAATGAACCGAAATACAATGTACCGTCTACCCCGCGGCAAGCCGATCCCTCAATAAAGTTTCCCATCGGAATTCCGTCACGGTAATCATAGTTATCAAACTTTTGTTCTTTTTTGTCCCAATGCGAAATACCATTATTGGTAGAAATCCATATTTCTCCGTTTACATCTTCTTGCACAGCGCGTATGAATACATCTTCCAACCCGTGGTCATAGCCATAAAAACTGTATCTTTCCGGATAACGCGTGTCCGGAACATATCCCAATCCGGCACGCGTAGCTATCCACACTCCCCCCTGAGAATCTTCAAATAAACTATTTACCGTACCATCCGGGAAACCCGTATCTGGATTCAATTCAGCTACCACTCGGTTATTGTCATCGAACACTTTTAAGCCCCAACCATAAGTTCCTACCCAAAGCTTGCCTTGTCGGTCCCGAAGAATACCGTACACGGACTTTTCTTCCAATTTACTGTTCAACTCCGTCTCTTTGCGTACAATACCTTTTGTATAACTATACAGTCCTAATACGGTACCAATCCATATTTTTTCATCTGTATCACGAAAAAAAGTCATTACACGTACGTCACGTATACCCATCGGAACCCGCTCTGTCTTTCCCGTCCGAAGTTCCGTTCTCAAAATACCATTATCTGATAGTCCCAATAACAAAAAGCCTTGCCCGTCATCTATAATAGCTGCGACCCATCCGTAAGAACATAACATGTCACAACATATATCAAAACGTTTGGCCAAGCTATCGTTTTTATACAACAATAATTCATTTTCTCCTCCGACCCATAACTGTCCTTCTTCACCCCTATACATCCCATATACGGGCCTATCACCACAAATCTGAAAAACCGGAGGACGATGACTGATAAAATCAAGGCCGCAACTATAATTCCCAATCCAAATATTGCCGTACGAATCTTGCAACACCTTACGAATATTACTGGATGACAAGCCCTTCCCTGTAACTGCTGACAACAAGTTTTCAAAACACACCTCTTCAGGATGTTTAAAAGTAATCTGACTCAGATCCAAAATACTGATACCACCGACATCACAAGCAATCCAAAGCTTCCCGTCTGCCGTTTCACAAATATCATAAACATGGTCAGCCACCAAAGATGAAGTACGCCCCTGCACATGCCGAAACACAGTAAAGCGCCCGGTAGATGAATCCAATAATCCCAACCCCCATTCGGTACCAACCCAAAGATGTCCCAAACGATCCTTATATAAAGAATATATGCTATGCCCTGGCAGACTTTGCGGCACAGCCGGATCGTGAAGCATGCGACACGTAGTCTTCTTTTTCAAATCTATAATACTCATTCCTCCCCGATAATGACCGACATAAAGCAAATCTCCATCTGCAAAAGCACATAAATTCGAACGGCAGTCTAAGTGAATCCCCATATCGGATAAAGAAGTAAAACGATGGGACCGAGAATCAAAATAAATAGGATCGGAATGACGGGGCGTAATCCATATTCCCCCATCATTGGCTTTGGCGAGATGAACAATATTTTCCAGTTTCATGCCATTCCGTGCTTGGTAAGTCCGAAAACATCCGCTCTTCCCTTCCCAAGCACAAAGGCCACCGAACTTTCCGCCCATCCACAGCACATCTTCCTTTTCGTCATAGAGAAGTGTATTCAAGGCATCGCCGGCAATTTCAGAATTATGTTGCTTATAGACTGTAAAACCGTTTCCGTCAAAGCGATTTAAGCCGACTTCCGTAGCCACCCAAATGCAGCCGCGTTTGTCCTGCGCCATACTAAGCACAAAATTATTGGAAAGGCCATTCTCCACTCCTAAATGTTGTATGGCATAAGGCTGTGCTACCACAAAAACCGTACAACAAAGAACATATAGAAAACATAACAGACGAATGCTCCGTTTCATGGCATCTGAATTTTAAAATTACGCTCTAACAAAGATACGATAAATCCGACAGTACATATCCACCTCACATGCTTTTTGCATGAATACCCCCTTTTTTTGACCGATTTACCGTTGCTCGCATTCAGTCTGCCATATTTTGGCAGAAACGTCCCTCTTTTTAGACAGATTCCGCACGCACGGAACAATACAGTCTCCTTAATTTTGAAACCGGGAAAGCAGAAGGTTTATTTGCTGAAACAAACAGCAAAATCAGAGTGTCTACCTTCTCCCAAATTTAATGAACATAAAAAAAACATCCTTTGCCTGAATTAAACGCACTCTGATTTAATCCCGGTAAGGAACAAACTTAATTTCTAGTGAAATGAGAAACAATTTACTTGTTGCGATGGCGCTTTGCAGCGCAACGTCATCCACACTGCCTTTATGGGCATCAGAAAACTGGCCCGACCCGGCCTTGACCTTTGTTGAACCGAATTTAACTCCCGACGAAACGGGCGGTGGTGTGTATTATGTCTATCACGTGGCTACCCAAAAGTTCATGTGCGACGGCAATTGGAAAAACAACTGGGGAACTGAACTTGTCGTAGCAGACGAAGGAAAGAAAGTCACACTCAGTTGGGGACAGGATTATGAACTAAGCCGTCGCCCTGCCATAGATCCTGCTTATATGGATGCATACGGCTGGCGTATGTCTATGAAAGACGGAAAAACGAGTAAGGGGCTTCATGAGTTTTATATTCAAAGTAGCCTTGTGTTATGCGTAGACCATGACAAACAAGGCCACATCCTTTGGAAAATCATGAAACAGGACAATGGAGCCTATCGTATTAAAATAGCTGACGAGGATCCGCTTTATGGTGCGAAATCCGATTATGCCAATACTTTGGTTGGAATAGACGAAGGCGACACAGGAGTCAATCCATTAATCATCGAAGGTGTGGCAGGTATAGTCAATCCAAGTTACGACTGGAAGTTCGTAGAGCCGGATGTCTACGACATTTATCAGGCTAAGAAAAAGCTACAAGCCCAACTGGATGCGGCTGATGCTGCTAATTTCAAAGACATAGCAAACTATGCCAACCTTTATAAGAATGACAAGGCTACCGTAGAAGAGCTGGACAAAGCTACTGAAGATTTAAAAACAGACATCCTGAACTTCAAATACAATTCGGCCACAGCAACCCATCCGATAGATGTAACGGAATTGATTTCTAACCCTTCTTTTACAGATAACGATGAGGGTTGGAACAAATGGAGAGAAACAACAAACGAACAAGATAATTTTTCACGTAAAACCGGTTCCGTCCGAACTGCCTCAGACGGCACAGAGATTTCCAACTTCTTTGAACGATGGAATCCATCCTCTCCTCAAAAAGATTGGTCCATAACTCAAGAGCTCTCAGAACTTCCTGATGGAAAATACCGTTTGAAAGCTTACGTATTCTGCCGAATCAATGCAGGAGATACTCAAGCTGAAGGACGTTATTTATATGCCCGTACATTAACGGGCGAATCACGCCAAAAAGCAGAAATCTCCCAAGACCAAGTCTTTACTCCATTCACATTGGACTTCTCCGTAGTGGGTGGAACAGCCACTATTGGATTCCGAGTAGAAGGAGCCAACTCTCAATGGACAGCCGTAGACAACTTTTCTTTGCAATTCTTAGGTAAAGAAGGAGCTTCTACCTTACAAGACGTCTTGAAGCAAAACATCTCGAATGCAGAAGCTAAATACGCAGAATACATGGCTGCGAATGAAACATTCAGCAAAGCAGGTCAGCAAAAATATGAAGAGACAATCAAAGTTGCCAAAGAAGCTGCCTCCAACTCCCAACTGGACGATGAAACCCTAATGGAGATTATTACTTCCCTACAACTCCGTATGGATTCTCTGGCTCTGGATATTGAAGCCTATAAGACCTTACAAGCTAAAACGGAAGAACTGGAAACCGCATACGACGAATCTCCTTATGCTGAAGTCGGCCTGCCCATTTATGAGGACTATCTGGACGAACTTTTAGATAGTTATAGTCAAAAGACATTTAATCCGAACGAGGTAGACAGCATACAACCGCGTGCCGACCGTATTATGAGAAGTGCTGTCGTAGAATCTCTAAAATCTCCGGATGGCATTCGCGATGCGACCGGTTTGTTCACGAACATGAGCTTTACTAATGGCACCAGTGGGTGGACCAAATCGGGAAGCGGCCAATTCTCAAGCAAGAGCAACCGCATCGTTGAAGTTTGGAACGCCAAGGAATCCGATTGTGAAGTCTATCAGGAACTAACAGGATTACCGGAAGGTTCTTACAAAATTACCATGCAAGGATACTATAATCCAAGCATAGCCAACTCAAACGGATGGGAAGAGAATTGGGGAGCAGAAGGAGATACCTCTAACGATATTCTGGCTTCACTTGTCGCTAACTCAGCCTCGGTAAGACTCCAACACATCATGAATCGTCCGTTAGAGGAAAGTGAAATGTTAGGCACTGACGGATACACCCAAATCACATGGACTGAAGACGCAAAGTACAAAGACAAATGGCTGGCTTGGAGTTCTGTGGCAGCCATGGACTTATTCGAATCCGACGAAACCAATTATCTTAACACCGTAACTTGTTACGTAAGCGAAGACGGGAAGCTCCGCATCGGTGTAAAAGTGGACGGCTCCGTTATCAATTGGAGCGACTCAAGAGTCTTTTTCGACAATTTCAAGGTAGAATATCTCGGTGCAGACGATTTGAGCGGAGCTACATCGGCCGTCAATGCCTTGATACAGAACGCTACGGAATTACTGAACCGTGAGGCTCTGACAACAGTTGAGGCAAAAGAAGGTTTGCGTAAAGCCATAGAAACAGCCAATCAAGCTGTAGAGGCAGGTCTGACTTTAGAATCCTATACAGAACAAGTGGCTTCACTCAACAAGTCAATAGAAACTGCTCGGGAAGCAATGGACGCGGCCACACAATTCGATGTACTGGTTACATACCATGACAGCAAACTCACAAGAGGAGGTGACTATAGTTACGAAAAGTACATAGGAACAGATGAATTCAACGCTTTCGAAGATCTTATTGCCAATAAGATGTTACCGGCAGTGGAGAATCTGCAATCCATAGCCCAAATCAACGAGTTTACAATCGAAATTACCGCAGCTTACAACAGGATGGTAGCAGCAGTAATTGACATGACCGGTGCTTCGATTCACACAGAAGTAGATATGACGTCTGTACTCCAAACTCCAAGCTTTTCTGAAATAGATGGGGAAGGGAAGGAAATCGGCTCTATACAAGGATGGATCACAAACGGCAACCAATATGCCATGAGTGCCAACAATTATGAATTCTACAATCTGAAAGAAGCAGATATCCACCAAACGGTATACGGATTACCCAAAGGATATTACCGACTGGCCTACAACGGGCTATATCGTGCGGGTGATCTGACTCCGGCCGCCTTGTCACGCAGGGAAGGTAAAGAGCCTTTAAATGCGTCTGTGTATGTGGAAGCCGGTGAAGGCAAATGGAACGAACCGTTGGCTTCTATCTTCGACGGAATGGGTGAATATAAGTATACATCGGATGACAAGGTGTTACCGGACAGCCTGTTCCCGAACTCGAACGCATTATATCATATTGTCGTAAATCATGTCAAGAGTGCCGATTTAGCATTCCAAGACGGTTTATATGCCGGCGACTTCGCATTCTACGTAGCCGAAGACGGACAGCCCGTAACTATCGGTGTACGCAAGGATAGCCTCGTGGCTAATGACTGGACGATTTTTGATAACTTTAAGCTCGTATATTACGGCGACGGAGACAGCAACCGTCCCGAGGACTTCATATCCTCTGTAGAGGGGACTGTATCCGACGGTACGGCCACAATCGTTTATTCGACATGGTATACTATTAATGGCGTACGTGTGGCAGAACCGAAACGGCGAGGCATCTACATCCGCCAAGATATGATGAGCGACGGCACAAGGAAAACCGTCAAGGTAATGATACGTGAATGATATGTCCCGTAAACGGACTTCTCAATTATATCTGCAAAAAATGGAGTCTGGTATAAAACCAGGCTCTATTTTTTAGAAATTGGCAGAAATACCTTTCTTTTTAGACCGATTTTTCACGGTCAAGACAAGATAAATGCCTCTACCTTTGCAGAAGTGATACGTCTCTACAAAGACAGGAATACTCACAGCTCGTCATTTAAAATCGGAAATCAATAAATCACTCTTTTGGATAATACAAATATATATAAAAATGAAGGAACAAATTTTAAAAACAGTTTATACATTATTGTGTTGCATTTTTCTCTTTATTCCTGTGATACAAAGTAAGGAGAAACCTCTCGAACTTCAAATCAATCCCTATACCGGTGCAATCTCCGGACTGAAGATACCAGGAGACAAGCAAAACATGGAATGGTTAGTCAAAACCGATGGCTCACAATACACATGGATAAAAGAAGACTATGGCTGGGGATTGGGATATTTCACCGTTGACAGGGACCGTAAAAGTTTGAAAAGGGAATGGTATGCTCCGACAGAAATCAGTCGTGACGGAATGGACGTAGTCTATCGTGAGGCCGATATCCGCATACAAATAAAACGTCGTTTTTCCGAAAAGGATTTGATAGAACAATATACTTTTACCAACGAAGGAAAAGAGGAAGCCTTTCTTCACGACATCGGTATCTATACCCCTTTCAACGACAACTATCCCAATGCCAAACAGTGCATCAACGAACGTACACATGCACATATCTGGGAGGGCGAGAATGCAGCTTACGTCAATGCTCTCAGAATGGGGGCTTTCGGACCGCACTTGGGAATGGCACTCACGAAAGGTTCCGTAAAAAGCTACGAAATATGGGAACGAGGACGGAAAAAAGCGAATTCACAAACTCGCGGCATTATCGCACTGAATCCTATAAATTTAGTTCTGAAACCCGGAGAAAGCTATTCTTTGCAATGGAATCTGTTTGTCCATAACGGCAATGAAGACTTTCGTCGCCAACTATTGGAGCGCGGCAGCGTAATCGCCTCTTGCCCTAAGTATATATATGAAAAAGGAGAAACCATCAAAATGGAAGTGCATAGCACGCGTCCCCTGAAAAAGTACTCAGCCCAAATGAACGGTGTACCGGTTGCTGTAACCCCTAACAAGGACTCTTACATCGTGAAGGTTCCAGCAGGACAAGCCGGCAAAGTACGGATAGATTTCTTTTATGACGATGGAAAACAAACCCATGCGGACTTGTTAATCATCGACAACGAAAAAGAATTGATACGCAAGCGAGTGGATTTCATCCGTACGCACCAGCAAATGACCGACCCGAAAGACCCTCGTTTCGGTGCCTACATGGTATATGACAACGAAGGGGACAGTATCTACCCCAACAACACCCCGAATTGCAACCCTGTAGACAGGGACGAAGGAGCCGAACGAGTAGGTATGGGAGTATTATTAGCCAAACAATACCGGCTGACCAAAGACAAGTTGCTGAAAACCTCCTTATTGAATTATGCCCATTTTTTGCGTGAGAAACTACAGACGAAGGACTATGTCACATATTCCAGTGTAGACCAAACCAATCGCAATCGGGGATACAATTATATATGGGTAGCCGACTTTTATTTCCAAATGTATCAGGCTACAGGTAACAAACTATATGCCGTACACGGCTACCAAACTTTGCAATCTATGTTCCGCCAATTCGGATACGGTTTCTATGCCATCGGAATCCCCGTACAGTTAGGACTACAATCACTAAAAAAAGCCGATATGACGAAAGAATATAAGAAACTTTTGAGTGATTTCGTGAAAACCGGCGATGTCTTTATCAAAAACGGACTGAATTATCCGGCCCATGAGGTCAATTATGAACAAAGTATTGTCGCTCCAGCCATTCAGTTTCTGGCACAACTCTATTTGGTAACGAAAGACAACAAATATTTGGATGAGGTAAAACGCCAGATGCCTGTAGTAGAAGCTTTCAACGGATTCCAACCCAGCTATCACCTGAATGAAGTAGGAATCCGGCACTGGGACGGGCATTGGTTCGGCAAACGAGAAATGTTCGGCGACACATTCCCTCATTATTGGAGTACCATTACGGGAGCTGTATACTATTATTATGCACTCTGCACCGGAGACAAATCATACATGGAACGCGCTCAAAACGTTGTGCGAAATAATCTTTGTCTTTTCTTTGAGGACGGACGCGCCTCATGCGCTTATATGTACCCATACAAAATCAATGGAATAAAAGCACAATTCTACGATCCGTATGCCAACGACCAAGATTGGGCATTGGTATATTACTTACTGGTTAACCATGGAATTTAGATTTACCTTAAATACATAACATGTATGAATAAGTATTGGGCCAAAACACTAAAAATAATTTGTATCGTCTTGTTTCTCACAACAGGGGCAAATCTGTTTAGCAGTTGTAATGACGATTTACCGGCTGACAGCTATTATACTTTTACCGGAGAAATGATGAGCGGCTTCTTACAGACACGTGAAGACTTCAGTCTTTTCAGGCGTATTGTGGAACGTGCCGGGAAAATGTATGGGCATGAAAACGAAGCGTACAACAGTATGAAGAACGTTTGAATGTGTAAACCTTTGATAATTCGGTAAGTATGTGGATGTAGTAGGGTAGAGGACTAAAAAACGAAACGTACAAAAGGTTTAAGTTGGTTTAGTTTTGCTTTAAGAACGAGGGCAAAGTGTTTAAGCAGGTGTTTAATGCGGCTTTGCATCAGGTTTAATTTGCTTTAATCGCATGGGCGGTCAGATGGCTTTTGAGGGCATTCTGGTCGCTTTCTTTTGTCTGGTGAGGACACCGCTGCAAACGAGCAATAACGGCGTAAAATGGGACTTTTGGCCGTGCCGCCTGTTTGTTGTCAGTGTCGGGCCGGGTTGGGGAGTGGCAAGGCGGCAAATGCGGGGAAATACCATTTAACGGGCGTTTAATCACCTGTTAAATGGGCTGTCGGAAATGATAGGATTAAGGTAGTAAAAGATCGGGGCGGGTAGGAGGTAAAACGGTACGTTTCGTTTGAAAAATGTTGCTTGGGGTTACAGTTGGGGTTACAGTTGGGGTTACTTTCAAGGAGAGAATACACCCCCATAATGGCAAAAACGTCCATATAAAAGCGGCTTTTTCGTGAGAATCTACCCCTTTAATATCCGAACAGGTATAGAAACAAAACCCTTAAATAAGTATTTAAGTTGTTGACAATTAACTGTTAAAGCGGATTTTTGCGATAAAAACACGTAAAAACAGCATAATCGCTCCCAGTTAGGTGTCTGAAAAGGCTATATGGGAGGGTACATCAATGTCGGAAAATAACAAAACGGATCAGCCTACATTGGCAATAGAATCGGTGCTCGCACTGACTGCATCTTTTTCAAAGCGCTGTCGCATCTGGTGTATTTGCTCGCGCAGGCGACCTATTTCTTCGGCCTGCTCACGAATTACAGTATCTTTTTCTTGAATAATTGCTAATAATTTGTCTTCAATTCCGTTAGGCGGCGTGATTATTTTCCCCCTTTTTTCTTCGTCGGATCGAAAATCGAATGCCTCTCCAATACCCGTAATAAGCCATGTGGTATTTACTTCCGCAATTGCGCATACTTTCTCTATAACATCAAATGATGGCTTCCCTTGTCTTTTACCTACTATGTTTTCTACGACAGACGGAGCCACTCCTATTGCACTGGCAAAGGCACTCTTATTGCCCCCATATAGGGTGCGTATTATTTTGCCGAACCGATCATTTATAGCCATAGGCGATTAAAATAGCGCATTTGCGCAAAATAATTTCAATTTTATTTGTTATTTGCGCAAATGCGCATTATCTTTGTGCCGTGAAATCAATAACACAGCGGTCAAAGATACGAAAAAAAGCCGAGACCGCAGAATGTTAAACCCTAAAAGTGAAAGAACATGACACGGAAAGAATTTGAAGACCGAACACGAAGACTGATCACGGCCGAAGATTATGCTTTGGTAGAAAACCTTTATATGGCTGCCGGAGATATGGGCAAGAACGAGTTCTGTGATGAGATGCGCAGGATGTGTGCATACGATGGTGCCAATGACCATATAGAGTTGCGCGAGTGCTTGAAGAAAATCGGGCGATACGTCGGCGCGAGGGATGCCGAAATCAGCTTCTTGAAGAAGAGGGTATCAAATGGAAAGATGGAACTTGCCGAGTTCCTTATCGGCAAGTCCAGAGCATACGAGGACAGCGACTTCCGAAGAATGGCAGTAAGGCTTGCCGGTGAACGGGAAGTGGTTCTGCAAACGATCGAAATGGGCTTGCCGCTTTGGGAAGAGGATAAAGAATTTATCAAAACGAACCTGCAATAACATTAGGATATGGAAAAGTACATAGCAGTAACGAAAGAAAACCGCGAGTTCCTGATTAAGACGTTCAGGACTACGAAAATGGCGGTATGGCGGGCACTGACTTTTGCCGAACGCGGCGGCGACAGCCCACGTGCACGGAAAATTCGCCATTTAGCACAGCAGCGTGGCGGCATCCTGATGATTGCCTCCCCTGCGATGGAGACGATGCACGATGCCGATAATTTCATGCGGCAGTATTTCCCCAACGGTGTGATGGTGGAATGCGACAAGAACACGGGTCGTGTGGACATCATCAAAGACGGCAAGTCCGTGAAGAACTACAAGAATGTAATGATAAACCAGCTTTCAGCCATACAGGCGGAGGCGCAGGCGATGTAGTTATGGAGTATTACGGTAACACGCTTTGCATAAGTCACGCTGAGCTAATGGCTGGCATAATGACGGAAAGCAATTTGAAATTGCTCCGCCATCGTGGCAAGTTGAAACAAGTACGTCGTGCTTGTTATGATACACCCGCGCTGTTTGCCGTTGAAAGTTTGCCGCTGAAATACCGCACGGAGGTTTACCGCCGTTATCCCGACTTACAGGAAAAAGCCGACAGCAAGCCATTTATGGACACAATCATCCCCGACGGACAGGCCATGCAGTTTTACGCGGACTATGTGCTGGCCGACGGTCGCCATCTCACCATCGAAAAGCAGGCGGAGTATTCAAACAACTGCGCCATCATGAACGCTTTTCGGCAGTGTATCGAAACCAGCAACAGCCACCGCCTGCGTCAGGGCAAACCGCGCCTGAACAAGACGGAGTTCTGGTGCAAGGCTGCGGCAGCCCTGCCACGTCTGGCCGACCGTTTCCCGCACTCCCTGCCTGAAAGCGACCGCCGCCTGCAACGTAAGTTCGACGAATACCTGCATGATGGGTATGTGTGTTTCATCAGCAAGAAGTTCCAGAACGCCAACGCTGCAAAAGTGGATGACGATGTGAAAGAAAGCGTGCTTGTGCAGCTTATCGGCCACCACAACAACCTCGACAATGTGGCGATAGCCAATTTGTACAATGCCGTGGCAAAGCAGCAAGATTGGAAAGCGATAACCCCCAGCGCAGTGGCCGTGTGGCGTGAAAAATTGGACTTGGTAACATCGGCAGGCCGTTTGGGCGGTACGAATTTCCGCAACACGAAATCCATGCAGGTGAAGCGCACCAGACCGACCGCTCCGTTCCTCATGTGGACGCTTGACGGTTGGGACGTGGAACTGCTTTACCAGACAACGAAAACAGACAGCAAAGGCCGCAGCGTTACGACATACCATAACCGCCTGACGCTGGAAGTGGTACTTGACCCCTGTATAAATTACCCGATAGGCTATGCCGTTGGTACACACGAAACGCCCGAACTTATAGCCGAAGCCCTGCGCGACGCGGCCAAACACAGCGAGGAACTTTTCGGGGTCATGCTGGAAAAGCCACGCGACTTTGACCCTTTTGGGCAAACAGGATTTGCCCCCTTTGGCTACAATATGATTGACCCTTTAAAGCCCTGGTGTTGGGGGTCAATTTTATTTTACCCTTTTAAAATTTCTCGTTTTTCTTGGACCTTAACTTTCGCATACTTTCACCATATAACTCTATGATATGAGCCGTATGTATGATGCGGTCAAGGATTGCATCGGCTATTGTCGGGTCGCCTACCATGTCATACCAGTTGGAGGATGGGTACTGCGATGTGATGATGATGGATTTCCGTTCATGCCTGTCCTCGATGATTTCAAGCAGTATGGGACGCTCCTTGGCATCAAGAGGTACAATGAACAGGTCGTCAAGGATGAGCAACTGGCATCGCTCGATCTTCTTGAGTTCCGTTTCAAGTGTACCTTTGACTTTGGCGACTTTCAGCGCACCGAGCAGTTTCGGGGCATTGGCATAGAAGGTTCGGAATCCCCTTTTGCATGCTTCGTGGCCGAGGGCACAGGCCAGATAGCTTTTCCCCGTTCCTGAAGAACCGGTAATGAAAAGGTTCTGTGCCTTATGCACAAAATCAAGGGTGGCGAGACGTTCCA
>ENA-ORTM01000157-ORTM01000157.1-human-gut-metagenome-genome-assembly--contig:-NODE-157-length-82833-cov-11.665950_pt1 | contig 82833 bp, 66 predicted proteins | sample MGYA00241909_ERZ509182 | MGnify/ENA primary metagenome ERZ509182 (study PRJEB26280, sample SAMEA2338855) | human gut metagenome | biome: human gut; feature: human-associated habitat; material: faeces...
ACGGGTGCCGACTGGCGCCCGTCTAAAAGGGGATACCCTAAAATTGGAAGTTTACATATTTTTTGATTTAATTTCGCATTACAGATGAGGTTGTGTCAGTGTTTTGACACACCTCATCTTTCTCTGCCAGATTATTAGGTACTAACCGAATTTAATCAATGCCGGCAGAATATATTATTTCTGGAATCGGGCGGTATAAACAGTAGCATCCCCTTGTGTGGTGATCTCATAAGTATAGGAGGTAGACACCTGTTTCTCGCTGCCATTATAAAAAACATACCATCCCAGCCAGCGTCCCTCTCCATTGATATAGTCAGGAAGGTCCTTGACAGTGAGAACTGCCTTCTGCCGTCCTGTAATGGTAAAACTTCTGATGCCGGATGCTGTATTCAATATTGTTTTATTACCGTCTATATTCACTTCAATACTTCCGGAAGAGATGAAACCGGCTGGTGATTCGGCACTGATATTGAATGTCAGCGAGGGCTCCGTCGTAGTTTTCATCACAAACTTGCCCGTTATATGCCGTACCCTGTCCGGAGTGTCAGATGGGGTGAATGTGTATACCTCCGCTGTTGACAGCAATGTGCCATTCTCATACCATCCTGCAAAATCCACTTTTTCTGACTGATAACGTATGCTGAGTTCTATAGTTTCACCATACCGGGCCTTGTAAGTCCGGTTGTTGTATCCTTCATAAATATCATCATAGTTGCTGGATGATGATATGGATAATGCGGAGGAGGTATCTTCTGGAGGATTGACCACTCCTATGGTGTACTGATAATCTTTGGGGGCTGTAAAGTTCGCCTGCAAAGTACTGTTCGAACTTTGCAACTGCACAGTGGTGCTGGCTGAGGAGGCATTCATAATTTTTGCATCTCCTTTAGTCACAGTCCATCCGGAAAATGTGTATCCGGATTTTGCAACAGCGGTGATGGGGATATTGGTTTTTACTTTGTATGTTCCCCCTCCGGTAACAGTTCCTCCGGAGGTCGGATTGGCAGTCAGGGTCAAAGTACGTTTCTTTTCCTTGAACTTGCACTTGAATTTATGGTCCTTGCCATTCAGAAAAACTTGATATGATACAGAACTTCCACTGCCTGTATAATTGTACTTTTGGGGTTCATCTGACGGTCCCCCGTAGAAATAGTCTATCTCATATCCGTCAGAGGCTTCAGCACCTACCGTGGGTCTTTCTTTACCATCATAAAGTCCCTCTCCATAAGCGGTACCACCGGTAAACGATACGGTACGTGAGTCCGCATCCTCTTCTCCGTCAACCTCGATAGTCACCGCGGTCTTTCCGGTTGTGAGCTCTTTTTCAATTTCTTCACTGCATGAGCCTAAGAAGATGGTTGCCAGCAGCACAATGTAATGTAAATGATTTGTTTTCATAAATTGTATTTTGATAGTTTTTAATATGCAAATGTAAGTGGGAAGCAGCACAACCTTTTTGTGCTGCCCTTCACTAAATTTTAATTTTCAGTTGGATATCAAAAGATTTCTTGAAATAATATGTATTTCGTTCATTGTCATATTCAATCTCTGCACCCATGGCCCGGAGCTCTAAGAAGTAATTAATGATTGTATTGCGATGTACGCCCATTTCCTTCGCTATTTTCGCGGCACTTCCTGTATGTTCTTTTTTCAGCAGACGGGTCAGTGTCTGTAATCTTTCCATGTAGTCCAGTATTCTCATAATCCTCTTCTTTTTCTGATGTATGGCCTGACCGGCCTTCCGTACTTTCTCACCTCATAATGCAGATGGTTTCCCGTGCTTTTTCCGCTTGATCCGATGAATCCGATCACTTTGCCACTCCTGACCTCTTCCCCTTCCGGAACATAACAGGCGGACAAGTGCCCGTACAGGGTCACAAAACCATAGGCATGGCGTATCATCACACAGTATCCATATCCTCCCTTTCTTCCTGAGTATATGACCTTTCCATCAGCTGCGGCATGCACGGTCGATGCAAGTTCCGCCGCAATATCCACTCCTGAATGGAACCTGCGCTGTCCGGTAACCGGGTCGCTCCTCCATCCGTAGGCGGAACTGATACGGTGGAACCGGTGTACAGGGGGATGTACCGGTATCCTGTATTCCAGATGATGCCTCTCCACGATGTCCATGATCTCCCCGATGCGCTCAAGACTGGAACACCGGGAGAGTGCGTCCTCCAATATGGCCCTTTCCTTATCAGGTACCGGACAGAAGAGGCATAGGAACAGAACTAGTTTCGTTATCATGTGGTATCCTTTATGGTTTTCCTACAATCTCCGGGAACAGTATCTCCGCATTGATCAGTTGTCTGTTCTTCAATTTGTAATAGAAATGTCTTCCCCCGTTTCTCTCCTGTATCTCTATGATGAGCACCTTCTTGTCCGGTATGGTGAATTTCGGAAGGGCGACCGTAAAGTCACATGAGGAAAGCGCAGCCACTTCCTCCGGACGGTTGAAAGAGAAGAGAGGCTGCTGCTCCAGCTGCTGGACGGCGGTCTTTTTCCGTTTTTTCGCATCCTGTATATAAAAACGGATGAAGTCTATGGTATAGCCGATCTGGGAACGGTTGTGCAGCCCGAAGCGGAACAGCAGGATATCATTGTCCACAAAGATATTGGTCACGCAGAATCTCATGCTGGCCACCTCGTCCTTGATATTGGTCAGCAGCTTCGGCCTCCGTGATATCTCTTTTTCAAGCAGTGCTTTCTGCCGGGTATTCCGCTCTCTTCCCTCCAGTATGGCCACCTGCTTCTTTTTGGTGTCCTGTTTGTCCACAATGAAGGAAAATCTCTCACATCCGGGCGCATACCGCAGGTCAAACGTATAGAACCTGCCGCTTTCGGTGATGGCGGTAAGGTTGGTCTGCAGGGCAAACGGCGACACGGCCCTGAGTGCGACAATATTGTTCACATTCTCCGCTTTCTCCACCTGTACGGTGGTGTTTCCGAAATCCACATACACGATTTTTTCCGGATAGATCACATGGGTCAGTTTCTCGTCAGAAACCGGAAGAACCGCCGTTTCCGGCATGGTACCGCCCTCCTTGTAGACAGCCTGCGCTCCCTCGTCGAAGGATATGCAATAGGTGTAATACCTGCTGTCCTCCGTAACAACCGACAGGTTGGTCTCTCCTTTGAAATCCCTTACCGTTGATTTCAGCCGGATGACGGACGGACATACCTGTATGACTTCCCCTATGATGTTCTCATCCCCCATGTTCAGGTATTTCACGGGAGTGGGGAATATCATATGGAGCGTCTTCTCATAACCGATCTTCAGGTTTCTGCACTCCAGCTCGTCAATACGGAGCTGCTGGGCTCTTCCTGATAAAAAAGCAAACAGGAGAAGTATCCCTGTGATGTAAATTCTGTTTTGTCTCATATCTTGATAAATTATATTTTAATAGTTTGATGTTTATCTTTGCATCCGGCTTTAGAATTTGATTCGTGATGGATTTCCTGTATGGTTTCCATTGTATAATTTTTGTTTTTATTTATTGTTTACTTTTCAGGTTCCGGACCATTATCCGGGACTTTTGCTTCTCATCCACAGATGCCTTTTCATCACTTCTTTGCCCTGACTGTTCGTGACGTGAATACACACCATACAAATACCCTTTCTCCATGAGGTCACCTGTTATTGTCCTGCTGTCTTTCATATCTTTATTTTAATGTTTCAATATGCCGTTTCCGGTCAGCTTTCCCCCGGTTCTTTTTTCTCCATCAGAAACACGGCATAGTTGGTCTTGATGGTGACCTTCACTTTCTTGATATTCTTGCTTGCGGCCTGCTTGGTGGCGTTCACCACACCGTTCACACCTCCGGCAATAAGCTGGCTGCCCATGTCCAGGCCTCCGGTTATCTGCGGATTTGTCCCGTCCACCGCCCCGGCCGTGGCATCCTTGTTGATTTCCGCCTTTGCGTTCCCCGGTACATAGATACCTTCCATTGCGTCAGAAGAATATACTTCTTTTTTAAACGGAAGGATATTGCCGCCCACATTGACTGTCCTGATCTCCACAATGACCCTTTCGCCGTCTATCTTCCTCACTTCCCCGTACACCGGCGAGTCCTTCCTCACCCGACGGCCGTCATCGGTGAGACAGTCCTCACCCAGACGCATCTTCAGCGTGGATCCGGCCATCACGACCTGGTCGGAATGCACGTACGCGCGGATGGCGTTCCGCCTGCTGCTCTTGTGCAAGGCGACCGTATTGAATCTTGTCCTTGCCTCAGGGGCTTCCTTTGTCTCTTCCTTCTTCTCCACCTTCTTTTTCTCCTGTTTCCTTTTTTTCTTCTTCCGCAGTTCACGGGTGATACTGTCCAGGTTCTCTTGTGTGGGAAGGATATAGGAGGCGGTATCCGCCTTCCGCCCGTATTCCTCTTCCGGCGGCATCTCACTGTTGATGATGAGTTGACGCATACGCTCTATGTCCACCGGATTGTCCCCGCCCTGTCCCTCCGCCTGCTTGCGCAGGGGGGTACGCTCGAGCTGGGCCTTCACATCCGTAATGGTCACATCCTTGTTGTCCGTGCTAAGACGGACGGTGTTCTGATTCTCCTCCTTTCCTTTCATCGCGGAGATTGTCCAGATGACAAGAAGGACAAGTAACCCGAACACGCTGACAATGATTACTTGAGTCTTCTTCATGTTCTTCTGTTTTATTCAATTCCTTTCTTTGTTTCCATCCGAGGTATCCAACAGCTCGTATTCCTGTGTATAGTTCCGGAAGAAGAAGCCTGTCACATTCTCCGGATAGGACGGGGTGGTGCGTATGGCGTCGCCCCGGCTGTATATCCTTATACGTTTGACCCCGCCGGCATCATGGATGGACAGGATGGAGGTGAACAGCACGTTGTAACCGTCATCACGTATCCCGACCCTGTGCAGCTTCTCAAACACGCACTTGTAGATGACACCCCTGTCCGCCGCGTCGGCATAGGCGCGGTCGTTCAGGTATTTGTTCCAGATGGCGTTCAGCTCGGATTTCTCCACCAGAAACACGGCCTGCGCCTGGTTTCCGGAGATGCTCATCCTGTCGAAAGAGTTTACATAATAGGCCACCGCGTTGCAGTGGGCCTTCAACAGGGTCTCGTATAACTTGTCCGTTTCCATGGACTTCAATTGCAGGAACTCTCCGCCGGTGTTCACGACAAGGATCCTGTCCGTCACTCCGCGGACGGTCATGTTCATGAAGAACAGCACCAGGGCGACGATGGCCGCACACAACAGGCTGACCGCCTTGACATAGACGGAGGACCGCTTCTTGGCCTCTCCCAGTGAGGCGAAGTCCCTCACCATATTCTTTATATCCATTTTCATATTCTTCCGTTGTTTTAAAAAAGGTTATGGATCCTGCCTCTCACAATCGCCAGCAGGGACAGTTTCAACGCAAGGGAGAACAACACCTGCAGGACGACATTCCACGAGGTGTTCATGACATACTCGCAGACGATGGCGTCCGAAAACTTGCTGGCAAGGATGAAGGCCGGTACCATCAGATAACAGACCAGCAGGTTCTTGCACCACGTATGGAAATACGTCCGGGTACTCTCGTTGTAGAAACAGGCTATCGCCACAGGGGATATAAGTTCCAGCAGGAGCAGGAACATGTATCTGCCGACTATGAACAGGGTCTGCGCGTACATGTAGAAAGGGGCGGCTATGACGCCGGCCACATACGCCAGCAGATAATCGAACGAACTGCCGACCGGATTGAGCAACACGCCGGCAACGTCCATTACCGACATGTCGCTGAACTGTTTCTCGAACTGTGCGATTATCGGCTTCTGGAACAGGTCGGCCACATCATAGACCTTTCCGCCGAATCCGGCCTGCAGATCGTCCATCAGTTTGCCGAACACCGTTTCCAGAGCTTCCAGCAGCACGGGGAACAGTGCGACGGCGGCTATGCAGAATACATACTGCCACACCAGGTTCATGTAATCCTTCATGGTGGGCGTGCCGTCCTCGTTGGACTGCACCTCCCGGTATACCGTATACAGACGGTGGATGAGCGTGACAGCCATGAATCCCGTCACTACCGCATAGAAGGCTTCCACGGCGATGTTCCCCCGGATACTTTCATAAGCATTGTGGATATGCTCGACCGATATTTCTGTTATTGATGCCATATTCCTATTCCGTTACAAGCCCCAAATTCCGTCTGATGGTACGCGTATGTGACATGATCTGTCTGATGGTGCCCAGTGAAGCCTCCTGGCGGCGGACTTCCTGAAGACATCCGTCGAGCTGCTCCATCCGTTCGCTGTCGTTCATTTTCAGGTCACTGCTGAGTATATCCCCGGTCAGGGAGATGATGGCGGCGTTGTTCGCCACCACGTCCTGCACGGCCGAAGTGATGCCCGGCAGCCCCTTCATGTCCATCTTCTCCGCCTCTTCCAGCGTCCTGAGGCAGTTGCTGTTCAACCGGTTCTGCCGGTCTATCAGGTCCGTGAACATCCGTGCGCGTCTGACGGTGGCGGACACCTTCTGGACATAGTCCAGGGCGGTCTGGAGCCTGTTCACCGATTCCGTCACCTGTTTCACCGTTGCTGCGGTATTTCCCGCGGTCAGTGTGCTCTGGGCGGTGTTGAGAGGGTCGGTAATCGCCGCCTGTGCGGCAGCCTTCAAGGTCATTCCGCCGCACAGGAGCAGAAGCAGAAGCGGCCTGTATCCCTTTAATCCTTTTTCCATACGGTCTCCTTTCATTTCCTGTCCTTTGACGGGTGTCTCTCCATGTATCTGCCTATCGCTTCCTCCATCGGCATGGTCCTGGAATAGCCGTCAATCTCAGCCCATGTCTCCCCGTCGGTCTGGAAGGCGAGGAACTTCTCCCGGCTCAGTTCGTTGCGCACCACCACCGCATACCTCCCCTGGCCGCCGGTGAAGCGGATGAAGCACTCGGAATGCGGACGCTCCCCGGAAAAGTCGTTGCGGATGGACCGCATCATGTTGCACTGGGCGGGGGCGCCCCCCATCTCGAACCTTTTCTCCACGGCCCTGTATACCACATCCGTTGTGGGAAGGATGTACAGCAGCTGGGTATTGGTGATCATGCCTTTGGTAAATTCGTCATCGGGAAGCTGGTCGGGACTCTGGACAATGGTCATCACCGCACCGTTTTCCTTGCGTATCTTCTGGTAGCAGAAGGCGACTGCGGAATGTATGCTGATATCCTCGCCTCTGGACTTCATCTGCGCCGTCTCGGCATACTCGTCAAAAATGATCATCCCCCTTCTGGTCCGGTCGGAAAGGATCTTGTCATGAATCACGTCGAAGATCAGGGCCATGACCAGGTCGGAGAGGAACTTGTCCTGTTTGATCTGCGTCAGCTCGAACACGACCAGCCGCCTGTTCCCGAAATCGGGCACTCCGTCGGTCCTGCATACATTGGCATACCGTTCACCGGGAAGGAACTCGCTGCATATGAGGCGGAAGGAGGACAGGTCAAAATAATTGGGGTCTACGTCCTTCCGCCGGCAAATATCCTCATAATGCTCCGTCACGTGGCGGTAGAAAGAGGGAAAGGAATGGGGCGGCAGGCAGGTGGCGTAATAATCCTGGATGAATTTTGTGAGGGCTACGGACTGCTCCTCCTCGTCCTTCCCGAACATGCGGCGCCAGAAACGCTGCACGATACCCGATAGCACCTCTATCTTGTTGTTGTCAAGGGAACGGCCCTCCAGATCGAAGGGATTCAGACCCAGCGGTGTTTCCCCGTCATAGTCCACATGCAGCGAGATTTCAGGATAAAGCTTGCAGAGCTGTCCGAAAGAGTACCCGAACTCCACCACCACCACGATATAGCCCTGCTCGATGAGCTGCTGCACGATATTCAGTGTCAGCACGGACTTGCCGCCGCCGGTGGATGCCACCACGATGCCGTTGCGGGCCGGTATGCGTTTTTTCTTCGCGTCCCAGATATCCTTTTTCAAAGGTATCTGATAAATACGGTCATTGAAATACACCCCTTCCTCATCCGGGGTGAATGTCGTGTAGTTGATGAACAGACAGAGCGCGAGGGAAAGCGGGGTCAGGAACAGGAAACCGCTGTCAAGCCCTTTCTCCTGTCCGGGAACCGAAGCCAGGTATATGTTGGCCAGATGCTCGTAGGACGGTATATAGAATTTGAAGTCCGAGACGGTCAGGTATTCCCGCAGCTTCTTCTCGGCCCGGTCCAGCAGTTCCGGGCTGTCATCCCATATCATGACGGAAAAATTGGCACGGCAGAGGAGCTGCCTCTCCTCCATGATCTCCTTCTGCATGTTCTCGAGCTCGTCCGCCTTCGGCTCCAGCATGGCCCTGTCCCATCCCTTGTTGGTGCGGTAGACCGCCACACGGCGGGAGAACTCTTCATAAAGTTTCTCCGATCCCTCGAAATAGAGGATCTGGTTGACCGCATGGTTGCAGTGCAGGTGCACGCCCAGGCCTTCCAGTTCCGCCATGTACAGGCTGCATCCGGACACGGGCAGTGTGGTGTCCTCCACATCGCTTCTGACGGTGCGGTCAGGCAGATAGTCACCGTCACAGACGGTATAGCAACGCGCTTTCTCCCGGTCGACGGTGATCTCTCCGGAGAAATGGATGTCACGGTCGCAGTCAGCCCGGGGGAAGAAGTTGATGTACCGGATGACATACTCCCTCAGGCCGGCGGCGGCCATCCTTTCCAGACGGGTGTCCCTGATACTGTTTATCACACCAATGGCGGAGTTCACCCCCTCCAGAAATTCGGTGAGTTTCTCCCGGTCGGACACATGCAGCCTCTCCCGGTAGGAGAACGGGTTGGCATTGTACGAGGCTGCCAGGGAGGACAGGCCGGACAGGGTGAATATCAGAAGACAGTCATGTTCCAGATACTCACGGCCGGAGAAATGCCTCTGTTCCGCCTTGTCGATGAAGCTGTCCCCTTCCAGCTCATGAACGTACTCCCTTTTAAGGAACACGTCCTGCTTGTGCACGAAGCTGCCGGAGGGCAGGTGTTTGAACGCCTGGTAGAGACGCGCGTTGCGCTCCTCCAGGTCGGTACGGTGCAGGCTGTAGCATTCCGGATTGTACATGCGGAACGCTACAGACACGCAGCCGTTTCTGGTAAGGATGACACCGTATTCGTCATTGATGACATCCAGTATGGAATATCCTTCGTTTGCCATTTTCTTATTGTTTGTTTTTTTATTTGTTATCCCGTTCAGTTGTTATTTATATCTTTGCAGCAATAAAACATATTGTATCTTTATATCTTTTTAGTTTATGAATGAAATCAGTACAGCCCTTAAAACATTGACTGACAAAATCACTGTAAAGTTGGAAATCGGAGAAAAGCATTTTAATGTTTTTCTATGTATTGCTCTATGCGCACTGGTCATTTATCCGCTCCTGTTCACAGCCGTGGTTCATTTCAGAACACTACCGCTTGGGATACAGTTATTGATTGTGACAGGAATTTCGGTTGCCTATTCAGTAGTCCTCGTTCCGCTTTCCGCATTTTGGGTTTCCAAAGAATGGATCTGCTATGCACCGGTTGGTATCCTTTCCTGTATGTCAGGGATTTACTGGGTATTTGCCTGCCCTCTCTCCGGAGTTGACCCCAACTTTATAATATTTTGGAGAGTTATGATAATACTCCTTCCGCCCATGCTATTGTTGGGTATAGCCATCAACCTGTGGGAACTCCGCCATGTCAAAACCGGTAACAGACAAAGCAACAGTTTAAGGAGGCAACTCTTTATCATCTTCTTTTTTATCATTGTTTTCACCACCTATTTCCTTATTTCCAATTTCTTTAGGAGTGCTGTTTTTACGTATACGTATATTTCTTGAATCTTTTATTTCCTTGGTGATACAATAAAAGACAAAAGACACACAAAAAAAGAATGTCCAGACAAAAGCAAACAGCACTTCGGGACAGTCAGTTATAAGTCTATTCATATTTTCTGTAGTCTATCTGTTTTTTCATTAAAGCATTTCTCACATCACGGTTTGTAACCGTCTTCTCCCAATGCGGCGGCCTGTACTTCTTCCTTGAGGCATTCTTATAGAACTTCCTTGCCAACGACAGACCACATCCGACAAGCAATACGAATATGAAAAGCATTTCACCGCCTGTCGTACCGTCCTCCAGCCAGCTCTTGACGTTCAGCAGGAGTACGGCCACGGCGAATCCGCCGTAACCGAGCAACAGATAGAAGTCGCGTACCAGCAGCCCGTGTATCTTGCACGGGTTCTCGATCCCTTTGCGCACCTTGTACTCCATGGCGGTCAGATTGAGAAGCTGACACCGGCTATCTTGCCCACGCAGAAGCTGATGACGGTCACCGCGATAAGGACATAGCCGACCATGTAGGCGACGTTCATCCATCCCTGTTTCTTGTTGCCCTCGTTGGTCTCGTCATTGATGAGTCTCCAGTTCTTTCCTATGCCTACGGCAAGCGCCATGACCATCACACCGAGGAAAACCGGCAGTGCGATGTCGTTCAGGACGGTGTTGATGTCACTTTTGATGGATTGTGCCCCTGCCGGAAGAACCGCCGCCAGCAGGACGGATAAAGTATAAATTTTCTTTTTCATTGCCTTTCTTGTTCTTTTTCAGTTATTGTTCCTTCATAATTGCCTCCGGGCTGCCAGCCGGTGATGGTGATGTCCTCTATCTCCACCCCGTTTCCGGCGGTTTTCAAAGTGTAGACATATTCCTTTCCGGATCGGAATGCCGTCGCCGGCATGACGAAGTCGTATGGATGTCCGCCGGCCACCAGCGCCACGTGCATGGCCGGACTGTCACCGGGATAGAGCAGTAGGCTTCCTGTTCCGGAGGATATTGTGCCTTTTTCCGGTTTTATCTCCAGTGAGCCCGTCAGAAGACTGTACGAGGCGGAGTAGCTGTAATCCGCCACTCTGACCGCGGTGACGGCGGCGGGCATTCTGAAAGTCACCTTCGAAAGAAGATGATACAGGGTGATGGAGGCGGAGGGTGCGTTCCCGGACACCATGGTCCTCTCTGAATACAGATAGTCTGTCTGGCTCCTTGCGTCCAGGCCCATCTTTCCGCCGCTGCAGGACGGGCTGTAAGGATAATACGCATATATGCCTTTATCCCCGTCCGACAGGGAAATCTCCGCGAATGTCCATTTCCCGGACCGGTTGAGGACTCGGATGTTGTCCGGATACAGGTTTCCGGCCGTATCCGTTACAAACATGCCGAACTCGCTGACGGACATTTCCTGCCCGTCATCGCCACGTGCCGTGCAGGAGCTGATGGACATGACGGCGTCCTGCTCCGGACTGTCGTTAGGGCCGGAGCAGCCGCTGAGGGCTGCAACCGGCATTACAAACGTCAGACAAATAATGAGATGATTGAATGGTTTATCCATATTTATAGTTTTTAGTTTATGTCCACCGATACCTTTCTGTCCTGGTATACAGTGATTGACAGTTTCCTTCCGCTTTCGTTCTGGGTCAGCGTAATCGTGCCGCTACGGTCGGAAGTTGTCGGGTTTTCACTGACGGTTGCCGAGTTTGTGCCGGCACTGATCCAGGACACGTTGGCGGAAGCCGACCAGCCGATATTGCTGCGGGAGGTTTCGCTGCCGTTGGTGTATGTGATCTTCTGTGAGGTGACACTGTAGGTGACGGTTCCCCCGGTGGAGACAACGTCATCACCGCTGACGGCTCCGAGCGTGAATATGTACCCGTAGGTGATTACATCCGCGGGCTTTCCATCCTGATGGATTGTCACATGGCCTGATTTTCCTCCGTAACTTGCCGTATAAGTACAATTGCGGGATGAAGTGCTGCCATTGGCCGCCACTGTGACAGTCGTGCCGCTCCGGCTGAAGCCCGACGCGCTTCCTGACCATGAGGCGGATGAGCTCACATCCACACTCCGGTATTCTGTGGTGGTGCCTGTTGTTATGCCGTTCCACTTCGTGTATTTCGGACGGCTTTGTGATGCTGTCGCACTCAGGCGGCTTGTGCCTCCGGATGAGCCGATACCGGACGGGCTGGCGGACACTGACAATGAGCCCGTGGTCCAGTTGCCGTACTCCGTTGTCTGACTGCCGGCGGACTGTCTGACCGTACAGGCGGCCGACCTGCCGTTTGAAGTGGCCGTGACTGTGCAGGACCTTTCAGACGCTGTTGTGTTGTTGCCTGCTGTCAGTGTTGTTCCGGACAGGCTGAATCCGCTGCCGGCTGCCGACAATGACGGTGTGGCCCTGTCTGTTTCCGTACCGCCGGAACCGCCGACACCGTTCCACGTCCATGTGCGGGTACGGGTTGCCGCTGCGCTGATGGAGGATGTGCCTCCGCTTGCGGCTATCGTGGCCGGATTGGCTGACACTGTCACGTTCCAGGCACTCCATGACGCATATTGCCTGTTTCCTGCAGACTGGGTGATCGTACAGCCGGCTGATTTACCGGCATGGGTTGCCGTATATGTTATACTTCGCGTGCTTGTTGAGGTGTTGTTGCCAGCGCTGACTGTTTTTCCGGCCAGGCTGAATCCGGCTGCACTGCCCGAAATGACAGGTGTGGCGGTTTCCGTACCGGTCTTTACCCCATTGGTATATACGTCACGCACAGCCGAGCAGGTCAGCGTTGACGTTCCTCCGGCGGCCGCGATAGTGGTCGGACTGGCGGATATGTTTACTTTCCAATCTCCGTAACCGGTTGTTCCGGCCGGCTGCTTGACTGTACAGGTCGCTGATTTACCGGCATGGGTTGCCGTGACTGTACAGGACCTTTCAGATGTTGTTGTGTTGCTGCCTGCTGTCAGTGTTGTTCCGGACAGGCTGAATCCGCTGCCGGCTGCCGACAATGACGGTGTGGCCCTGTCTGTTTCCGTACCGCCGGAACCGCCGACACCGTTCCACGTCCACGCACGGGTACGGGCTGCATCGGCCGTGATGACGGATGTACCTCCCGTGTTTGCAACCGTTTCCGGATTGGCCGATACGGTTACACTCCAGTCGCTCCAGGATGCGTATTGTTTTGCACCGGCATCCTGTGTTATGGTCAGGCTGTTATCCGATGTTATGCCGTTGTAACTGCCTTTTACGGTAATACTTCTGGCATTTGTCGTAGTATTGTTGACAGCCAGGACCTGATTCCCGGACAGGCTGAATCCCGTCCCGGTTCCACTGAGGGAAACCGTTACATTTTCTTTTTTATCAGGATCCCGGTGGTCGTTATAATAAGTGCTGAGAACGGCTGTGACAGCCTTGTCTCCTCCGGCAGCGGGTATGTTTCCCGCAGTTGTGCTGATTTGCAAGGTCTGCCGCGTGGTAGCGGAGGACTGTTGTACCGGCAGGATGTAAGTCCTTCCGGATTCTGCCTGGGTAAACAGGACCTTGCCGTTTCGGGGAGCGGTATTCAGGTTTTCCGCCACCTTTATTGTTTTGCCCGCCTTGTCCGGGGTTATCCAGACGTCTGTCGTTGAAACCGTGTAATCCAATGGACTCTCAGTGCCGGGCAATGGCTTCCCGTTTATTGAATAATATTTGTTTGAAACCGTTTCGTAGTTATAGATGCCGCCGGAATAGCCGCTGCCGATGGTTTCCGGACTGACGGTAAAGGTATACTGCAGCTCTTTGCCCATGAACGGAATTACGGTAGTATGCCCCGCAAGGAATTCTTTCTTTGCCGTAAGGGTGTAGTCCTTTTTTGTGCCGTCGGCAAATAAAAGGGTAAGGAATGTACCGTCGGCATCCCGGGCCTGCGCCGGAATGACCGCAGTGAATGTGCCGCCGTCATTATACATCCGTATATCCGAGGTGGCTCCAAGGGTATTGGCGGTGCCGGTTCCCAGGTTGATATTGGCTGTAGCCTTGGCCCTTTGGATGGTCACGCCGGAAAGTGCCTCTCCCGCTTCCGGCGTATAAGTGACCTGCAGCCGGGACAGCCGGTGGGAGAAGGCGAGCGTTATGACCTTATCGGTTGTTCCGCTCCTGTTGGCCGCATACATGAAGTCGGAAAGCGTGATGCCTTCCCGCTGGTCCCCCTGTATGCTGAAATCATAATCCAACGGATTGCCCATGTCTTCCCTGTAGGGGTAATAGGCATAATAGTCCGTTTCATAGCCGGCGGCTATTTCGTTGGCGTCCCCGTCCGCCACGAACTGCGAGCCGTTCCAGACGAACCGCTTGTTGTCCGCATAGTTTCCGGACGTTTTCAAGGTTGCAGGCGCTGATGACATGCGTACTGCCGCATAGACGCCGATGGCATCCCCGGTCTCAAACGTTGTCTCGGTTGCCCGTGCTCCCCCTGCGTCAATTTCAAAGGACACGGTATCACGGCTGTGGATTGCGGTGCCTTCCTCATTCTCACAGCCCTGCAGGGACAGGAGGGTTGTCATGGCCAGCCAGGGGAAAAGGCTGTTTAAAATATTCTTCATTTTCATCGTTTTGTCTGATTATGGGGGATTGGCAGCCCCGATATGGTTTGTAACAGGGCGGGAAGAAAGGCTTCCCGCCCCTTAAAGTCAGATTACAGGTACAAGCTGGATTTCACCTTTCACATCGTCTGTCCAGGGTTCGATGGTCACACCGCTGCCATCGGCACCGCCGATGACCAGACCGTTATTCCCCAGTACGATGTCGTAGATATTACGGTAAGAGCGTTCCCATTTCGTTCCGGCCGGGAAGGTGAATTGCAGCTGCTTTCCGTCAATGGTGAACACGGCCTGCATATCCTTGCCCGCTGTCGCATCAACCGGAACGACAATGGATGAAAAGGATACGGCCTTGTCTGTCAGGGTGGCGCCGGCGCTGAATTCCACATTGCCTGCCGTCGTTTTTGTCAGGGAACCTGTTGAAATATCCATAGTGGCACGGGTATACAACGGAGTGGCGGAACCGACATTCTTCAGTATGATCCCGGTAAGGACGCCTTCCTGTCTGTATCCTTCCGTTTTCTTCATGCGGAATACGACCTGTGAAAGGGCATGTTTCATCGTGATGTTCACATTACGGTTCAGGATGCTCGCCTTGGTGTCGCCCTGTCCGTACAGATGGTCCGTCTGGGTGGTGATGTCCACCGGAAGGGCGGAGGGGGTGGTCAGCGTGGCATCATACGGATAATAAGCGAACACCGTCGCCTCGTTCTCATCCAGCAGGATCTCTTCCGAAGTCCATCCGGCAGCTGAATAGGTGAAAGGGGTGTTGGTATAGACGGCATTCTGGTTGTACGGAGTGCCCAAAGTACCGTTGCAGACATAAAGACCCAGCTTGTCACCGGCTTCCCAGGCGGTCTTTTCCGCACGGGAAACAGCGGGAGCACCGATGTTGGCGTTGATTTTCAAGGAGGCACGGACATCCTTGACGGTTCCTTCTTCATTCTCGGAACAGCTGCATGCCAATACGGCAAGACACGCTGCGAACAAAAACATTTTCTTCATTTTGTAAAATTTTAAATTGATGATAAATTGATGATAAAAAAACAGTATTTAATAAGTAACCGTTCCCTGGCCCCATTCCACATTCTGCCAGTCCTCGATGGAAGCGGTGGCGGTATGCAGTGACGGTGATACGCGGACGGTGATGTCCACGCTGATACCGTCAGCGGTGAAGTCCTTGAACACATCACTCAGGTCAAGATCCGCATCCACGGGCATGTCCCCGTCCAGATGAAGACGGATGATATTGCTCACCCCGGTATTGATGCCGAACACCAGCACTTCCTTCCGGAAGAAATTCTCCTTTTCAGGGGAGACGGTGAAAGGCAGGGTGGCGAAACCGCTTCCCTTTTCCCTTGTACGTACATACCGGCTTGTGGTCACGCCGTCAAGTTCGGCGGTGATTCCGGTATATTCCAGGATTCCCGTATTCGTCACCGTGATGTTGAAGACAATCCGCTGCACCATCAGTTTGCTCTCGCAGGTGACGTGCAGGGTGTCGTCAGTCATGACCGTACCGGTCACGGAAGAGGAATACGCATATCCCTGCTCCGCCGTGATCTTTCCCTGTTCCGTCGGAACACGCAGGCGGACGGTGGCGGCGGAGCCCGCATCCTCAAGGATGTTGACATCCTTGTTGCAGGCGAGAAACTCGTAACTCCCGATATGCAAGGTCCCATACGCATCACCGCTTCCATTAAAAGGAATGGAAAGATTGTCATATTCCGCCACGCCGTTACCGGTCAGCGGAAAAACCATCAGGTTCATCTCCGCCTGTTCCGGTGTGCCCATATCGGAAGGGTGACGGAACCCGTTACGGGCGTGCAGGTATCCTTTGTAGATACAATCCTCGGTGAACAGGCCGTCACAAGAGGAAAGTGACAGCAGGGACAGGAATATGCCGGGCAGAATTCTTACTATTTTATTCATATTGCGACAGGTTTAAATTATACGTTGTTATCAGCCGGTTGATTTCTGGATCAAGACGACCGCGATAGGCTTTGGAACCGTCCAGTTCCAGTGAGCGCATGAAGGAGGACACGGCTTTGCCGTCGTCTTTCAGACGGCTGTACAGGATGGACAGCAGGTAGCACACATTGGAACTTTCCGGCAGGGATTCCAATATTCCGGCAGCCCGTGCATCATAGCCCAGTGACATCAGGCAGATGGCCGTGTTGTAGTCGTTATAGTCCGACAGTATCACCAGCGCGTCCTTGTACTGCCTGTCCTCCATCAGGTCGAGACCGTGCATGTAGGCCGAGTCAAGGACGGTGGTGTATTTGAATTCCTCTATCATATCCCGGCGGTGCAGGTAGAATGCGAAGTTCACCGCACGTGCCAGAGGATAATAGTTCTCCCTGATATGCTTGTAGGCATCCGGAAAACGTTTCCGGATCCCGGCCTCCCTTGCGTCCGGATCCTTGACGGAGGACATGATATCCAGAACGGCTGACCTGTCATCCATTTCCGTATCCTGTTGTACCTTGCGGACAAGAAGCTGCCAGTCCTCGCCAATCCACCGGGGACGGATCAGGGTGTCGATACCGGCCCTGTCATCCGTCCTTCCGGACAGGTACTCCTTCAAGGCAACGGCACGCTGTCTGGACAGGATACGGTTCGCGGCCGCGCTGCCTTCCGGGGATGCGGTGGCGGTCATGTCAATGCTGTCCATCACCAACTCACCGGTATAGGTCAGCTTGTTGATCGCTTCCAGAACTTTGTCTATTTCGGAACGGTTGTTCCCGTATTCCTCGTCAAACAGGTATCTGCCTGCCGGATAATTGATATAGGCGGTCGTATTGGCCGTGGCCTTGCGGTATATCTTCTCCTTCCTGTACCGGGGCGCATGGTCCAGGAACTGCACCATACTGCTTATATAATAGGTAATGGTATCCGAGGATGGTAAATTGGCGGAACTGCCATTGACGGCAAGTATCCTTCCGTCTACTGTCAGATCAATACGTTTCGTGTTATCGGTAACATCCATCTCCTGCCGGTAATAATAGCTGAAGGTATTGTTCCTGTTCCTGATGACCGTATCCAGACGGGCGGCCTGGTAAGGGAAACGAACCAGCTCCTCATATTTGCGTGACACCGCGTCACGTTTGCGTTCGTTCTCCGCAATTCGCTTGTAATCGAAGTATCTCTCCGCTATACGCGCCGAATCTTCCGGCGTCACCCTGCGTACCTTCAGAGGGGTGCCTTCCGAGAACATGCGGTAGCGGGACGGAATCAGCGTGGTGTCCAGGTCACGGCGGAGCCAGTAGGCGGGAAGTACGGACAGGATGGTGTTGTGGCCGGCGATGGCCATGCGGTTCCGTTCCATCTTCGCGTTGAAGTGCTGGTAACGGCGGTTCCATCTCTCAGTCCAGTCAATCCATTCCTCGCGGGCGATATAGTCATGCTTCCATGCCTGGTAGAACTCCTCCTCCAGCTCGGCCATGGCACGGCGGTAGCCTTTCATGTCGAACATCTCTTTCAGATAGGCGGAATCCGGGATGATGCTGTTTATGAAGGCCTGGTACTGCGCGTATCCTTTTTTCTGCCGCTTGACGAAGTCGGCGCCGGATAGGAAGATCCTCTCCAGTTCTATGCGTCTGCCACGCTTGTAGGCCACAGGGGTCAGCTGTACCTGCCATTTGTCATCTATCAGCCTGCCCGGAACGGTCACGACAAAATCCAGATTCACTTTCCCGGCACGCTCGGGGATGTTCCTGTTACGCGCGACAATGGTCACCTCGTCCAGCTGCAACACGGTCATCTCTTCACCCGTAACGCTGTCACGTTCGGCCATGGTGACAATATGTTCCACTCCCGAACTGTCCTTCCAGGTGATTTTTTCGGGAACGGAATAGCATGTCGTGTCCGGTGCAGGCCGCTTGCCGGCCTGTGAGAGACCGACCTTGCTGATGCTCCTTTCCATCTTGTGGGACAGGGAACAGGATAAGGACAGCAGTGGAAGTAAAAGGATTACAGGTATGTTTCTTTTTTTCATAGGACCGTACATTTAGAAAAGATATATCATGTTCAACGCCACACGTGAAGGTATCAGATACCATCCGTGTTTTCTGCCCAGGAAGGCGCCGCATTCCCGGCAACGGTATTCGTTGTACCTCGCCCAGACCGCGGCGCCGCCGAGTTCCCATTCTATGTTCCATGTTTTTGACAGGGGGTAGGCCTTGCCGATGGAGAGGCCGATGCCGTAGCCTTCTCCCTCATAACGTTTCTTGTTCCATATCCTGCCGATCGAATAGCCGCTTGCCAGGGTGTTCATCCCGACAAAAAAATTGGAGTAGGACTCCACGAACCAGTAGCGCACGCCCGGCATGACAGTCAGGTTGCGGAACTGGCGGTTGTCCTTAAAGACGAAAGGATTGTACTGGACCGGTAGATGAAGCGACCATCGGCGGTTCAGTGTCATGGACCCCTCCAGGTTGATGTTGCCCGTTGCCAGCCCTATCAGGTTGGTACGTGCGGAATAGAACTGGGCCGGGGATGCCAGGCAGACGCCCAACAATATCCCCAGAAAAAAGAATTTCTTTCTCATCTGTTTTCTCCTTCCTGATTGGACGGCCGGGAATTCAGCACGGTGATGTCCCATGCCGTCAGCGTGTTGAAGTAACGGCCGTCCCATTCACGGGCGGAAATGTCAAATTTGACACTGACCTCCATACCCTCCTCCATGGGAAAACGGTCCATGTTGTCATTCATCACTTGCAGGCAGATCCTCTTCGGATACTGGTCTTGCGTTTCTATCACAAACTCACGGGACTTCCACGGAGTGCCCGATGTCTTTCCGACTCCTTCCTTAACCGGAAAGAGGGTAAGTACTTTTCCTTTTATCTCCATATTTTTTTCGTTTATGTGTTTTTAATCAAGTGAACGGGGATGAACCGCAAGCATCCTTTTCACGATCTGCTAAAACCATTCGGCATCCGGATCGACCTCCACGGAAAGCCGGTCCATGATCCATGTGATCAGTCTGTTGACAAAGCCCATGTTTTTATCCTTTTAAAAAAGAGTATTATCCTTCAATTGCCTGCTCAGACTTATATGGCGGCCGTCATCAACTCCGGTCATATAAGCCTTGTGGTTCGTCTTATGCCTGTTCGCCACAGGCTTTCTTCTGACAAGCCTGAACCTGCCCATATAGTCGTCTATCAGTTTTTGGTGACAGATCATGAGGCCGGTTTCCTGCGGCGTCTGCCCGGACTTCTCCAGCTGCATGCGTAAACCGGGTATGCAGCCTTCCAGATAAGACCGGATATAGTCCTTCTTACCTTTGGCGGTTCTCCAGTAACCGCGTCTGCCTTGCGCATACCCGGAATACTTCTCTTCGGACAGACGTCTGAAGGTTTTACGCAGGTAGTCAAAGAGCGCAATGACAGTTGCCGCATTTTCCTCTGTCCCGATTACCACCATATGGGTTGTGCCCGCGTAGAGCAGCATCTTGCAGTAATTGTATTCACATAAGACCCTCATCAGGTCCCGTTTCCAGATATTGCCGGCTGCATCCTTGTAGCTGATTCTGTCAGATTCGCAGGCTGTCAGCCGGTTTTGTGGATTCTCACCGGCAAGATCAAGCAGGGAGAGGTTGTATTCCATAAGCAGGCGGTGTATCGCCGCTGCCGCCGCATGAGCTTCACCTTCAGATCCGATCTGTGTGGCGGATTCTTTGAGCCGGATAAGCTTGCGGATTCTTTCCGTTATCTTTTCTGATACTTCTTTCATATTGTTTGCTGTATTACATCTCATTTCCTGCAGTCATTGCTTTTTTTTTACAGGCTTGCAGGAACTCGTTGAAATCGTTATGCCGGGGATACAGCCGGACCGACTCATTGACCAGTACCGTATCCTTCCCAAGATTCCCCTCCAGTTTCTCCAGGGCGTCCATGCCTGCCTTGTCGTTGTCCAGAAAGGCATGTACCAGCCGGTGCCGGGAAAGGAACTCTCCGGACCTGCCGGCCATGGCCGTGGAGTTCAGGATGCAGAAATTCATTGGCGGCAGTCCGGGATGTTCCCTGGCATACTGGAGATAGCTGAGAAAATCCATGAATCCCTCGAAAACGGCACAACGGTCGCCTCCATTGTCAAGACAGGTGACGGCTTTTACTCCGGCACATCCCTTGAATATCGGATTCCTGAGCTCCATGCCTCCCTTGTCATTGGGGAAAGCTACGGCGAAACAGCGTCTGTCCTTCCTTCCGCTGAAATGGTAGTATGCTTCCTTGCAATATGCCTTTGCAATGTCCGCATCAATTCCACGCCGGCCCATGTATTCCAGAAGCATCCTGTTGGTCAGGGGATTGATATTGTCAACAGTCAGTCTGGGGCTGGTGCCGGCATCCCCGGCGGAAGTCGGAACAGGGAGGGGGTCGGACGGGGCGGACAGGTCGCTTTTTTCAATCCGCCGCATGGCGGAGTGAAAATCGCACCGTTCCAGACGCATGACCAGGTCAGCCACACCTCCCGAGCTGTCCTCACCGAAATCCTTCCATTTGTTCGTGTGCAGGTTCACCATGAAGCTGGGGGTCTCCTCATTTCTGAAAGGGGAGCTGTACATGAGATAGCCGTGGTAGGACCTGACCGGTTCATGACCGTATTTTTCCAGTATCTCCCGCAAGGGGATCGCATTGGCTTCCTGTGATTTCATAATCTTTCGTTTTTTTTAAGTTCCTGCCGCACCGGCTTCACAGCGGGACGGCAGGATGGAATGTTCTTTCACATACTAACTAATGTCAAAATATCATGCGGTCCGGACGGACGTCAGCCTGCTCCTGAGAAAACATAGCGGGCTCCTGATGCGCCCGTTGCTGCGCTCGATTTCCTTCAGGGCGGCTTCCAGCACACGGGGGGAGTCCGCGGACAGATGCAGGATCTCATGCTGCTGTGCCGGAGAAATGCCTAGACGCTCAAGGGCGGCACGGAAACCGTCCTGCCTCTTTTCTCCTGAACATTCAGCGTTGTACTTGCGGATATAGTTCTCTATCAGCGGAGTGAGGCAGCCGCCCACACTGTAACGGTAGTCACCGTTACGGATGCTGTCCTTGACGGCGGCTATGGCGTACTCCAGAGGCATGGCCGGATAACGGGCTTTCAGAATGCACGCCCAGCGGATCTGGTCATCCTTCAGGTTCAGGTATTCCAGATCGGATTTTAAAGTCCGGATGGAATTGTCCTCCTCATCCGTCTTTTCCTGAACGGATGTAAAGGAGCTTGAGGATGATATGTTTTCTTTTCTTTCCTTTATATTGTAAGCTTCCGGAATATTCACGGATTCTTCCGGAATAAATCCGGTTTTTTCCGGAAGAATTCCCTCTTTCAAAGGAACGGGCGCTTCTGAAGGTTCCGTGAAGGGAACAGAGGTGACTGCCACAGATCCACAGATCGGAACGGACGCCGCTTCCACAGGGAGCTGTGCCCGGGAAACCGGGAAGGAGGATTTTTCTTCGGAAAGAAGATTTATTTCTTCCGGAATGACTGTCTTGCGCTTGGCCGCGTGACACATGGACACATATCGGATCTGGATGGAGTGCCCTGTCAGAATGCCGTACTGTTTCCAGATTCCGGCATTGAACAGCCCCGTTTCCGTACAATAGTTGATGATCCGGAGAACCTCCTCTTCCCTCATGTTCCAGTATTCCGCACAATCGAACAGCTCGTCCTGTGTGAAACGGATATAACAGCCTTCCACACGGTAGATCTCATTCAGGACATACTGGTATATCGCATAACCGGCACAGCTGTGTTCCTTTCTCAGCTTGCGGATCTTGATGTCACGGAACCGGTCCGTTTCGGCCCTGTAGTACTCAAAGCCTTTTCTGGCAATTCTTCCCATAATTATACGTTTTAAGAATTTTTTTTCAGTGTGAAACAAACAGGATTCGAACCTGTATCACCAGCCTGCATACAATGCGGTGACTTGCCTGTTAGTCCATTGTTCCGTTACGATTCTGATAAATATCTCATTAAACTATCCTTATCTCTAAAAAGTCTTTTTCCCCATTGTGGATAATTGTTTCTGGGCACACTTAGTCCATCTGACAGCTTATAAACCATAAGAAAACTATCATCAGTATAGGATATTTCGATAATTATTTTGCTTATACTTGTATGGATAATGTTATCCCCGCTCAGATAGCATACGCTATCTCCTACATTAAATTCAGTATCTATATTCATACCTGTTCGGTTTTGTTCTGGTTATTCGCTAAGAAACAATTCTCTCACACATGAAAATGAAATAACATCTGCACAGCAATAAACTCTTCTTTTTTCAAAATAAATACTTAGCAGTTGGTATTTTGGAAAACAAAGAGAAGATACATAAGTAACTTTGAAATAGGCATACATGCCGGTGTTGTCAATGTGAAATTCCGAAACAATGCCTTCAGTTACCTCCTCAATCTCTTTGATTATTTCAAATTTCAGTTCTTCTAATTTTTCTAACGTTATTTGAACTCTACTCATATCTGTTCTGTTATTAATTATTGAGCAAAACTTCTTTTTTACTTTGTTTATAGTCATACCCAGCTATTTCCGTTCTTATGAAAATCAAAAATGGCTTTTTGCATCTCTTCATCATTTTTAGGTTCATGAGTATATCTCTCATGGCAATAACAGTAGTTGCTTCCGTAAGCACATGTACAAAATATCTTATTCAGCTCCTCTCCAACTTCCCATCTGGCATTATCGTTAGGTATTCTTCCCTCCTGTAACCATTGCCACTGGGTTTTCATTTTCTCTCGGTATACAGCATTTTTTATTCTTTTCTCTTCCCGTTTCTTGGCTACATCCCGGTACTCCTTCCTTTTGGCAAAAAGGATGGCTTTGGCAGTGTCCTTATCTTCATGGACCTCACTGTCTTTGAAATAGACAGCTTTGGCAGAGTAAAAGCAGTTAGTCCATTGTTTTGTACCTTTGGCCCCCTCATTGGGGATAAAACCCTTTTTAGCCCATTGCAGGGCCGTTAATATTTCCATATTGCTCCCTTTCTATTATATATTATTTAAGTTCGAAGATTCTGTTGATGGTGTCAGCTAATTTATCATTGATGATTTTCGAATTCCAACTGTCAAATTCAAGAATAATACCAACTTGTCTGGAACCGCCGGAGTCTATATAAGACCTGCCCATTGTGATATTTACAGGCAGATTCTCCTCTTTGGCTACCTCTATAAAAGCGTTTGCCAGTTTTTTTAACATTTCACATCTTATCAACATAGTATTTTCGGATTAGTGATTATGAATTGACAGCCATGAAGAAACCGGCATTATTATACTGTTGCCTGATTTCTGCGGATGTAAGAATATGATACTTGGTATACAACTCAGCATTGAACAAGTCAACCTGAATACAATACTCCACGATTTTCTCCACTTCTTCCGGAGAGAGCGCCCAATAGTCCGCTACTCTGCAAAGCATATTCTTACACCAATACAATGAATGGTTTCCTGTACGGAATATCTCATTTTCTATATAATCATAAACCGCATATCCATTACATCCATATACAGTTTTCAGATCACTAACTTTGGTTTCATGCAACTGTGATGTCCTTACATTATAACAAGGCAGGAATGGAATAATCTTATTGTCTGAAATAACGGATTTCATAATATCTTTTATTTAAATTTCGGTAATAAGGATGCAGTTCAGATTCTTATTGAATTCTGAACAAAAGATTGTTGCTGCAAAAAATTATACTCTTGCAGGTATATCGTATCTTTTACGTATTTTTTTTATGTAATTGAAAACAGTCTTTTCACAGACTTTTGGAAAAGAGGGATTATTCTCCTTTAGATATTCATGAATCTGGGTGGAAGAATAATAAGGACAGGTTATCAGCAAATGCTTAACTGACTCCTCATAAGGATCGAGACGGCAGGAATAAGAAGGGCGCGGACGATTGCCATGTTGAAGAAGCTCATCAACATTTAATCGGGAAAGCCGCATGACTCTGCCGGGAGGAAGTTGCAGCTTCTTTGCTATTTGAGAACGGCTCAAGCCAAGAAGTCGAAGTTCGGCAATGTTATGCCAGTCTTGATAGTCTTCTGTAATCTTTTTTGCATCCATTTTCTACATAAATATAGTTTTCGTAAAGTGAAATATTTAATGTTACGAAAAAGTGATGCGGCAAAGTTACGAGTTACAAGCCGCTGATGACGCTCGAAAAATGCCCTTTGCGGATGCGGTTCGTCAGTTCGGTTTCCAACGTGTTGTAGGAACCGTACCCTGTGTGCAGGTGGGTGCGAATCCCATCCTCGTGCATTTTGCGGGTCACAATATTTACTACGCCACCCATGGCATTCGAACCGTAGAGTACGGATGCCGGGCCACGCAGTACCTCCACCCGGTCGGCCAGGAGCGTCTGGTAGGCATCGGCAATCGGATGTCCGAAGATGCCGGCATATTGTGGATGCCCATCAATAAGCACCATCAGGCGGGCATTGCCGCCACTTAACCCGCGTAACGAAATACCGCCTGCCGCCCCGTTGGAGACCCCGTAGCCCATCACGCCGCGCGAAGTAGTGAACAGACCCGGAACCTGTTCCGTGAGCACAGGGAGCAGGGAAGGCTGCATCGACTGCTCGATTCTTTTCCTGTTCACTACTGAAACAGTCTGCGACAAGTGGCGTATATCCGTCTGATGACGGGTTCCGGTAACGACCACTTCGTCGATAGTCAATGTTCTTTGGGCTGACAAGCTGTCTGCCGTATCAGGTGTTTGGCCCGAAACGGTCAGGCTTCCGGCCAATATGAATGTTGCAAATAGTAAATGTTGTTTCTTCATTTATCTGAATTCATTCTTTTAGATTGTAATGTTATAAACTCTTCAATTCGGACGAGACAATCCTGTGGAGTAAGGCAATACCGGCAACAAGTTTCCAGCGGGCACCATCCCGTCTTTGTACGGTTGATAATGTGCGGGACTGCCGTACCGTAACTGACGCGTACCCCGCTATCGGCAAACAAGTCGAGGGCCGGACGGCTGACCACGTCCGCATGGAGCTCTCCGACCTCTCCCAAAATCATCAGCGCCGCAGCCGCCTTGCCTACGACTTTGTCCGCAACGGAAGCTCCTTTCAGGAAATCGGAATCTTCCTGCAGCAGGGCATACAGGTCGGCCACACCGCGTCTGTCGAAAGTTCTGACTTCTCCGTTGGAAACGACTAAAGAATGTTTCCCTTCATGCAGTAATCGGATGATATCTTCCAGCATAATGTTTCAGAAACTATATTCGTCGAATGAGTTTGGCGGGATTGCCCGCGACAAGGGTATTCGGCTCCACATCGTGCGTGACGACACTGCCGGTTCCACAGTCTGTTTTGGTGCTTTCGACGGGTTACTGAAAGTAAGTAGGCTCATAAGTATCAATACTATCTGTTTCATGTCATTTTAATTTGGCATATTCTTCATCACCGACAGGTTCCAGCCATTCGGTACTGTTGTTCTCACCGGGCACTTCGATGGCTAAATGCGAGAACCAGCTGTCGGGAGCAGCCCCGTGCCAATGTTTCACGCCTGCCGGAATATTGATTGCATCCCCGGAATGTAGTTCCACCGGCTCTTTGCCCCACTCCTGATAGTAGCCGCGACCGCCCACGCATACGAGTGTCTGACCGCCGCCTTTCGTTGCCTTGTGCACATGCCAGTTGTTGCGGCAGCCCGGCTCGAAAGTCACATTTACCACGGGGACTCCGTCCGTTACCACGGGAGCCGTGTAACTTTGACCGATGAAATACTTGGCATAGGCATCGTTGGGTTTCCCCACGGGGAAAATGATAGTTTGCGCGTAGGCTTCGAGCGAACCTGCCGCCACGCTGTCTGCATTACCGCCGGTCCAAACCTCTTTTGCCATACGGAAAGCCGCCCACGCTTTCGGCCAGCCCGCGTAGAATGCGGCATGGGTGAGTATTTCGGCTATCTCGGTTCGGGTCACTCCGTTCTTCTTCGCCGATTCGAGATGGTACTTGAACGAGGAATCGGTCAGTCCCTGCGACATCAGGGCCACTACGGTTACGATGGAACGGTCGCGGAGCGAAAGCAGATTGTTCCGGCTCCATACTTCCCCGAAAAGAATATCATCGTTCAAACGTGCAAATTCGGGGGCAAATTCTCCGAGCGCATCGCGTCCGGCAGTCTGTTGGATTTTTACTTGTGATTTTGCCATGATCGGAAAAATTAAAGTCAATAATAAAGCTAATGATGCTATTTTTGTTTTCATACGATATGATTTTTAGTTCGACATTTCCAAGACAACCGACAGGTCTTTCCTGTTTCCGATACAAAAGTACAGGTATTATTTCACAGTAGCTTTGCTGTAAGGCTCAAATATGCGAAACAGATAAAATATTTTTTGTACTCTTGACCTTGCATGGCAGCAGTCGCCTTACTGTTATTATAGAAATAATATGCTCTTTTTCTTTATCTGTCATATACAGACAGATAAAGAGTTATTTGAAAGCATGAGGAATATGGTGGTTCTAAACAGTTTGCCTTTTTCTTATCCGTTGCCCGTTCTCATGTGAGTTTCATATAGGTTACTGATAGTCATATAAAATACTTCAGACGCAGACGCGGCAGACGCAGGTCCTTTTTTCTCACACACGTGCGTGTACCTATTATAGAGAAGAAAAATAAACGAGGCAGAGTGAGGAGAAGAGAAGCGCCGGAAAGAGAAAAGACGAAGGAAAAAAGATAAAAAGACCGGCGGCAAAACCGGAAGGGGATGATAAGACTTGGAAAAAAGGAAATTAAAAGTTTCTGAATAACATGGCTTGCATAAGTCTTGAAATTCGCATTAAATGGTAGTATGGCATACATCGTTTCAGGGGGAGGAGCCTTGGATGAGAGATGCCGGATTTATATCGCATTATAATGTACACGCACGTGTGTGAGAAAAAAGGACCTGCGTCTGCCGCGTCTGCGTCTGCGTTGGAAGTAGCTTCCGTCTTCTTGGGCATCTGCCGTTTTGTGTCTGTATTGTTCATGTTATGGGAACAGACGGGAGAGCTGAAAGATTTAAATCTTGCGGCGGTAAGATTATAGATCTTATACCTGAAAGATTATAAATCTTTCCCGGTAGCAACAGGTATGCCGTAAGTTCTTTTTTTAATAAATTATGGGAAACAAAAGATAAAAGCTGCGTTCTTTCAACCATTATGCCGATAAAATTGTTTAAATTTGCAGGAATACTTGTACAGACACTCAATGAAGAAAAAACAGCTTCGTTGGACATTGTGGACGATAGCATCTCCGTTCATTCTGTTCATCATTTTATGTATATTGATTTATTTGCCACCCATTCAGAACTTTCTGGTGGACAAAGCTGCTGTATATGCCTCGGAAGCTACCGGTATGAATATCTCCGTGGGACGTATCTCTTTGTCTTTTCCGTTGAATTTGGTGGTGACCGATGTAGATGCCGCTTCCCCGCATAAGGATACGTTGCTCAGTGTGCGCCGCCTGCAAGTGAATGTGCAGTTGCTGCCACTGCTGAAAAAGCAGGTGGAAGTGGATGGCATATCCCTGCAAGGAGCCACAGTGAATTCTAATGACTTGATACATGGCATGAGGTTGAACGGTACTTTGGGGGAATTGTTCATCTCCAGTCATGGAGTGGCGCTGGACCCCGAAACTGCCATCGTTAACAAAGTCTTGTTGAAAGATACGGATTTATCTCTCTGCCTGAATGACACCGCTGCGGCCGATACGGCTGCAAGTGACACCACCTATTGGAAAATAATATTACAGGATATTGATTTGCAGAATGTATCCTTTGCACTGGATATGCCTTTGGACAGCTTGTCATTGGCGGCTTCGCTGGATAATGCCACACTGCGCGACGGGCTGATAGACTTGCATAAATCGGCCTATTCGCTGCAAACTTTCCGGATAAAGAACGGGCGCGTGCGCTATGACAGCGGGAGGCCGAGTGCCACCGCATCTGCCGACAGCTTGTCCGCCGGACTGGATCCGTCCCATATTGCCTTGACGGATATCGGTGTGAAGCTGGACTCCCTGTACTACGAAGGCAGGAATATGAAAGCCGTCATCAGTCAGTTTGTGCTGAAAGAGCGTTCGGGGGTGGAGATCATTTCTACCGAAGGGCGGCTGGTATCCAATGACAAGGTGCTGCGTGTGCCTTCATTGAAACTGGAAACCCGGGATTCTTATCTGGAACTGAATGCTGCGATGGATTGGGATGCCTTGGATTTCAAGAAGGAAGGCTTGGTGTCCGCACGCCTGATGGCTGATATCGGAAAACCGGATGTGGTGAGATTCATGGGAAGCATGGATGAAAAGTTTATCCGGAAATATCCTTCCGAACCCCTGCGCATCCGTACAGGGATTGACGGGGATTTGAACAAACTGAAACTGACCACTCTTACCGCAGAACTTCCCGGTGCATTGGAACTGTTCGCCAAAGGTGAGCTGACTAGCCTGACGGACAGCTTGCTGCGTGGAGGAGATATCACGCTGCAAGCTGAAACCAAAGATTTGAAGTTTATCTCCACGTTGGCCGAAGGAATAGAAATTCCATACGGAACGCGCTTGGAGGGTAAATTTACGATGGCGGGCCCTAAAATGGGCACGGACCTGTTGCTGATGCAGCCTGAAGCGCACGCGGTGGCTGCGGCCGACACTATTCCTATAACAGTTTATAATGACAGCATCTCCGTGGCGGATGATTTCAAGATGGAACGGGCGGCCCGTCTGTTTGCCAAATACGACTTGTCGCGTGACAGGTATGAGGCAGACTTGGCTGTCAATCATTTTGACTTGCACCAGTTTATGCCAGCCGATTCTTTGTACACCCTGTCCACCCGTCTGAAAGTGGAGGGGGAAGGTTTTGACTTTTTCTCCCCCCGTACTTATTTCAATGCAAAGGGCGGTATAGACCGTTTCCATTATGGCAGTTATCATTTGACAGGAATCTCACTGGCTGCCGGACTGGAGAAATCGAAGGTACATGCTTTACTGGCAGTGAAAAACTGGACCATGGATATCAAGGCGCATCTGGATGGTATCTTAAAACCTCATGATGTTTCGGGCAACTTGAAAATGGATGTGGCTCATTTGGATTGGCAGGCGCTTCATCTGATGGATACCCGTTTTCAGACCTCCCAGCACTTGGGTGTCCGTTTCAGCAGTGATCTCAGAAAAAGGTATGCCGTAGAGGCCGAGATGACAAATGCCACGATTGTCACTGCCAAACGTACTTCCCATTCCAAGGACCTGTTTGTCGGATTCAGCACTTCCAGAGATTCTACTTCTGCTTATTTACGTGCAGGTGACCTTGATCTGAGCCTGGAAGGAGCAGGGCACATTGAATCTATTTCCGGCAGGGCGGAGATGCTGATGAAGAAACTGACGGAACAATGGAATAGTAAACATATTGAGCAGGAAGAACTTCGGGAATTCCTTCCGGGGCTTTGCCTGAGGATATCTTCAGGTCCCGATAATCCGATAGCCAATTACCTTTCTATGATGGGGTTGTCATACGGCCGTTTGTTTATGGATATGGATTCATCTCCGACAGAGGGATTGAACGGAGAGGCTTATTTATATGGATTGCGTACGGACAGTCTGGTGTTGGATACGATCTATCTGGACGTGCAACAAGACATGAATGGAATAAACCTGCTGAGTGGAGTGGTAAATGGGCCTAAACCGGGGCAGGAAGCGTTTGACGTGACTTTGGAAGGAAATATAGGAAATAATAATGCCCAGTTGTTGGTGCAGTATCTTAATGCCCGTAAGGAACAGGGGGTATATATGGGCGTGACGGCCGACTTGCGCCGTCACGGCATACGCATGAAGGTCTTTCCGGAACACCCCACGCTGGTATACCGTCCTTTTACCGTAAACAGGGATAATTATATTTATCTGGCGGATAACGGGCGGATTCATGCTAATCTGAATTTGCATGACGACCAAGGCTCCGGACTCAGTTTTTATACGAATCGTGAGGATACTATTGCTAAACAGGACATGACTTTTGAACTTTCACGCATTAATTTGAAAGAATTCCGGCGTATTCTCCCTTACATGCCTGATATAGAAGGGTGGATAGGGGCGGAAGCACACTATATAGACTCTGGTCCGTATATGATGGTGAGCAGTGATTTGCGCGTGGACGAATTCAAGTACGAAGGTAGTGCGCTGGGAAATTGGGAATTCAGCGGGGTGTATCTGCCGGGTGAGGAGAAAGATCATCATCTGGACGCTTACATACGCCGTGATGGCAAGGAAATAGCTCATTTGGGAGGTATCTATCTACCTGCTGCGGAAGGGACAGGAAGTCTGAGTGCGGATATGGCTTTTGAGCATTTCCCGCTGAATGTTGTCAATCCGTTTGTTCCCGACCGTATGGTGGAACTGAACGGGGATATTGACGGAACTTTATCCATGAAAGGGGATCCTGCCAAGCCCCTGCTGAATGGGGAACTGGCATTGGATTCCGTGACCTTCTTCATGCCGGAAATGTCTGCCATGTTCCGTTTTGACAATGAACCGGTGCAGGTGGTGAACAGTAAGATGATGTTCAAGGATTTTGATATATTCACCAAAGGGAAGACCCCTTTTACGATTAATGGAGAGGTGGACTTCTCGGATTTGGAACGGACGGCGGTGAACCTTAAAATGCATGCCGAGAATTATGAGTTGCTGAATGCTCCCCGTACCAAGCGGGCTATGGTTTACGGCAAGATGTATGTGGACTTTAACGCAACGCTGCGCGGTCCTGTGGAGGAACTGGTGATGCGGGGGAACATGAACATATTGGGGAAGACCAATGTGACCTATGTCCTGAAAGACTCTCCCTTGACGGTGAACGACCGTTTGGGGGATATGGTGACTTTTGTCAATTTTAACGACACAACCTCGGTGGAAGAGTCCTCTGTCCAGCAAATCTCTTTGGGAGGGATGGATGTGGCCATGACCATGCATATAGACCAGGCGGTGCAGGCACGTGTGGATCTGGTGCCGGACGGCTCCAACTATATGTTGCTGGAAGGGGGCGGAGACTTGTCATTCCAGTACACTCCTCAGGGGGATATGTTGCTGACCGGGCGTTATTCCTTGATGAGCGGGGAGATGAAATACCAGATTCCGATTATTCCGCTGAAGACTTTTAATATTCAAAATGGCAGTTATGTGGAGTGGACGGGAAATATCATGAATCCGCAACTGAACATTACCGCGACTGAAAGGGTCCGTGCTTCGGTGGGCGAGGATGGAAAGACTTCGCGTATCGTCGGGTTTGATGTAGGGATCGCTTTGAGCCAGAGTCTGGAGAATCTGGGGCTGGCGTTTACCCTTTCGGCTCCCGAGGATGCGTCTGTGCAAGACCAGCTGAATGCCATGTCGGTGGAGGAACGGGGAAAACTGGCTGTCACCATGCTGGTGACCGGAATGTATATGGCTGAAGGAAACTCTACGGGAGGATTTAATGTGAATAATGCCTTGAACTCATTCTTGCAGAGCGAAATCTCGAATATTGCCGGAAAAGCACTTGATATCAATGTGGGCATGGAAACGGTGGATGATGCCGATAGCGGCGGGAAACGCACGGATTATAACTTCCAGTTCGCCAAACGTTTCTGGAATAACCGCTTCCGTATAGTGGTAGGCGGTAAAGTGTCTACCGGAAGTACGGTACAGCAGGATGAAACCTTTATTGATAATGTATCCATAGAATACCGCCTGGACAACAGCGGTACCCGGTATGTCAAGCTCTTCCACGACAAGAATTATGAGAGTGTGCTGGAAGGTGAGATCATAGAGACCGGTGTGGGTATTGTGCTTCGCAAGAAGATGAGCCACCTGGGCGAACTGTTTATTTTCAAGTCTAAGAAGAAAAAATGATCGTTGGAGATATGGAGAGAAAACATAACATAAACCTGCTTCTATTATCGGTATTGTTGCTGGTGACAGCTGCCTGCTCTACTACCAGGAACTTGCCGGAAGACGAAACGCTATATGTCGGTGTGAAAAATATGGAGATTCTGAATGAGGACAAGACCCCTGCCGGTGTCCAGACCTTGGAAGAGGTGGAGGCTGCTTTGTCTTATCCTCCCAATAATGCCATTCTGGGAAGCAACTCCTTGCGTTTTCCCATTCCTTTCGGTTTGTGGATATACAATGATTTTGTGAAATACCAGGATAAAAAGGGGGTGGGGCATTGGATCTTCAACAAGCTGGGGGCTGCTCCGGTGTATTTGTCTACAGTGAACCCGGAAACCCGTGTGAAGGTGGCGACCAATCTGTTGCACGATTATGGCTTTTTCAATGGTGCTGTGACTTATTCTGTAGACTCGTTGAAGAATCCTCGGAAAGCCAAGTTAAGTTATAAGATTGATATGGCGAACCCTTATTATCTGGACTCTGTCATGTATCTGAAATATCCTCCTCGCGCCGATAGTCTGATCAGGGCTGCTTATGACCAGAGGGTATTGCATAAAGGAGATAATTTCAGTGTATTGAAACTGGAGGAGGAACGCCAGCGGCTGAGTACCCTTTTCCGTAACAATGGTTATTATTATTTCCGTCCCGAATTCATTACTTTCCGTGCGGATACCTTGCGCAAACGGGGAATGGTCAGTTTGCAGGTTGTCCCGAAAGCCGGAGTGCCTGCCGATGCGAAAAAACCTTATTATATAGGGAATACCTCTGTTTATCTCACCGGATATAAAGGGGAGGAACCTACTGATTCCATCGTCTTTCCGGGAATGACTTTACACTATAGCGGTAAGAAACCCGGTATCCGCCCCGGAGTATTGGCTAAGCGCTTCTTTTACCAGAAAGGGCAGCTTTATTCTCAGGCCCGCCAGAATTTTACGCAGGAAGCCTTGGCGCGTCTGGGCATTTTCAAATTTGCCGAGTTCCGCTATGCCCCGCAAGATACATTGCCGGGGTGTGATACGCTGAATGTGCGGATGAATGCTACATTCGATTTGCCGTATGACGGAGAACTGGAATTCAATGTGACTACCAAAAGTACGGATCAGACTGGTCCCGGAGCGATTTTCAGCCTCTCGCGGAAGAATTTCATGCGTACAGCCGCCACGCTTTCTTTCCAGTTGAAAGGGTCATACGAATGGCAGACCAATTCTACGGCGGATGGGAACAGTTCTAAATTGAATTCATACGAGCTGGGAACTTCTTTCTCATTGGAGTATCCTCGCCTGGTGTTGCCGTGGATGAGTAAAAAAATGATGCGCTCACGATTTCCGCAGCATACCTCGTTCAAGTTGTATGCCAGTCAGTTGAACCGTGCCCGTTTCTTTAAAATGCTTTCTTTCGGTGGAACGGTGTCATACGATTTCCAGCCTTCGCGGGTATGGAAACATACGGTGACTCCTTTCAGGCTGGCATTTAATACGTTGCAGCATACTACTACACGTTTTGATACGATAGTGGACAAGAACCGGAGTTTGAAAATCAGTTTGGGAAATCAGTTTATCCCGGCTATGAGTTATACGTTTACGTATGATAACGCCCCGTTGAAGAAACGCAATAATTTATGGTGGGAGACGTCCTTTACTTCGGCTGGTAATCTGACTTCGTTGGTGTATGCTGCTTTTGGGAAAGGATTCAAGGAAACAGATAAGAAGTTATTGAACAGTCCTTATGCGCAATTCCTGAAAATGACATCCGAAGTGCGTTGTTTGTTTAAAGTCGGAGAGAAACAGCATATAGCCACTCGTTTGATTGGGGGGATTTTGTATGCATACGGGAACCAGACTGTAGCGCCCTACAGCGAGCAGTTCTATATTGGGGGAGCCAACAGTATCCGTGCGTTTACAGTGCGCTCTATCGGCCCCGGTTCTTATCGTCCCGAAGATAAACAGTATGGTTATCTGGATGAGACCGGAGATGTGAAGCTGGAAGCGAATGTGGAATACCGTTTCCCTATCCTGGGTGATTTGTACGGGGCAGCTTTTCTGGACGCGGGAAATGTGTGGCTGCTGCGTGAGCAAAAGAATGAGGAAGGTGAGAATATACGCCCCGGCGGTTTGCTTACTCTTCGTAATTTTGCTAAAAGTGTAGCTTTGGGTACTGGGGTGGGGTTGCGTTATGACCTTACTTTCCTGGTGATCCGCCTGGATCTGGGTATTGCTCTTCATGATCCGTATGACACCGGCAAGAAAGGATATTATAATATTCCTAAGTTTAAGGATGGACTGGGATTGCACTTTGCTATCGGCTATCCTTTCTAGAAATAGGGCTTGATTTGCGTCAAAAGGAGGGAAATGATTGATTTATGCTCGAATTTGAATGGAATGTAGCTTTTTTCCTCCGTATTATTTTGTAGCTTTGTACCATCAAATATTCAATTTTAAATAAATAAACTATGAAACCAACTTTATTTTTATTGGCGGCTGGTATGGGCAGCCGTTACGGAGGATTGAAGCAATTGGATGGTCTGGGTCCTAACGGCGAAACTATTATGGATTATTCTATTTATGACGCTATCAACGCCGGTTTTGGAAAACTGGTCTTTGTTATCCGTAAAGATTTTGAACAAGATTTTCGTGAAAAGATTATTTCTAAATATGAAGGTCATATTCCTTGCGAACTGGTATTCCAGGCTTTAGACAATCTGCCGGAGGGTTTTACTTGTCCTGCGGGGCGTACAAAACCTTGGGGAACTAACCATGCTGTCATGATGGGAGCTGATGTAATACAAGAACCTTTCGCAGTAATCAATTGTGATGATTTCTATGGCCGTGACTCCTTTCAGGTGATGGGTAAGTTTTTGTCTGCATTGCCCGAAGGCTCTAAAAATACATATTCTATGGTAGGTTTCCGTGTAGGTAATACTCTAAGCGAAAGCGGTACTGTATCTCGTGGTATTTGTGGAACTAATGCGGATAATTTGTTGACTTCCGTTGTAGAACGTACCAAGATTCAGCGCATAGACGGAGAAGTGAAGTATATTGACGACAATGGCGAATGGACAGCTACCCCTGACACAACTCCGGTGAGCATGAACTTCTGGGGCTTTACTCCTGATTACTTTGCTTACAGCAAGGAATTCTTTAAAGCATTCTTGAGTGATCCTAAAAATATGGAAAACTTGAAGAGTGAATTCTTTATTCCGCTGATGGTGGACAAGCTGATTAATGACGGTACTGCTACCGTTGAGGTATTGGATACTACCAGCAAATGGTTTGGAGTAACTTATCCTGAAGACCGTCAGAGTGTGGTTGATAAGATCCAGGCATTGGTGGATGCCGGTGAATATCCTGCGAAATTATTTTAAGATGAGAGGTAGTGTGGTCACACTTATATAATTTACTTTCGGGGGCTGTCCGTTTTTTTTCGGACAGCCCCCGTTGGATTACTATTTCTTATCTTCTGTTTTTATTATTGCATCTTGTATTCGCTGGGAGATAACCCGGTATGGTGCTTAAAGTATTTGCCAAAAAAGGAAGGGTTCGGGAAATTCATAAAATAGGCTACTTCCTGAATAGACATGACGGAATATTTCAATAGAGCTTTAGCTTCCAGTATTACATATTCGTCAATCCATTCTCCGGCGGTTTTTCCGCTTACTTTCTTTACTACGGTGGAGAAATGTTTGGGACTCAGGAATAATTGCTCCGCGTAAAAGTCTACGCGTCTTTCTTTGCGGTGATGTTCAGTCAGCAGATTAATGAATTGATTAAATAATACTTCTTCTCTTTTCAGTGATTTCGGATTTTCAGAAAGGAATTCCGGCTGTCTTCTATGAAGAATAGAACCTATCTTGTATAAATAGGCTCCCATCAGCCTACGTACGATTTCTGTTTTGAAGTTATCGTTCCGGCTTACTGTTTCTTCTATGAGTTGATAGAAGGATTTCAGTTCCTGCACTTCTTCTTCTGTCAAATGGAATTTGGGATTCTCTTTCAATGAGATGAAAAATGGCATGAAACTGTTCAGGTTGATATACATCTCTTTTAAGAAATCAGATGATATTAAAAACATTTGTGACAAATGAATGCCCGGTGATAACATGGACTGTAGAATATCGCCGGGAGCGCAAATAATCAGATCGTTTTTCTCAATGTCGTATTCCCGTAAATTGATATTGACTTTGGCAGAGCCTTTTTCACGGATAGAGATAATGATTCCATCCAGCCGTAATGGGTATTTAAAGATGGGGTTCATATTCTCGGGGATGTAATGTTCGCTTCTATCCATTACAAAATCATTGTTAATCCCTTTTAAACAGGGATTCATCTGTCGGATACGGGCTATGGATATATTTCCTATTTCATGTTCCATATTTCTTAATTTTGCCCCAAATGTATAAATCAAAAATCAATAATCCATTCTTTTTTTCTCATAATATTATTTTTTAAATGAAATTGACGGATGTGAATACAGAAGAGCTTGATGGCAGAAAATCTTAATTCTATTTAAAAGGGTGAGGTTGGCAAACTGTTTGTACATAATAACATGTATATTTAACAACAAAATTATAAAGAACAAAACTATGTCAATGTATTGGATCTTATTTATTGGAATCGCGGTAATCAGCTATATTGTACAGAATAGTCTGCAAAGCAAGTTTAAAAAATACTCGAAGATGCCTTTGGCTAGTGGTATGACAGGAAAGGATGTGGCTGAAAAAATGTTACATGATAATGGTATTTATGATGTGCGTGTAACCAGCACTCCGGGTATGCTGACCGATCATTATAATCCGGCAAACAAAACGGTGAACCTTAGTGAAGGGGTATATGGAAGTAACAGTGTAGCTGCTGCGGCAGTTGCCGCCCATGAATGCGGACACGCCGTGCAACATGCGCGTGCATACGCTCCGCTAAAGATGCGCTCGGCTTTGGTACCTGTGGTGCAGTTCTCATCTTCTATTATGACTTGGGTGTTACTGGCAGGTATTTTGATGGTGAATACTTTCCCGCAGTTATTATTGGCAGGAATTTGTCTTTTTGCCATGACTACTCTTTTCAGCTTTATTACGTTGCCTGTTGAGATCAATGCCAGCCAGCGTGCGTTGGTATGGTTGAGCAAGGCCGGAATTACCAATTCGTATAACCATCATGCGGCAGAGGATGCGTTGCGTTCGGCTGCTTATACCTATGTGGTTGCGGCACTTAGTTCGTTGGCTACACTGATTTACTATATAATGATTTATATGGGACGTCGCGACTAAGACCTTATAAGGGAAATATATTTTTATTATAGAGGGCTGCCTGTGGGTAGCCCTTTCTGGTTATATTTTGATTTGTTTCGAAATAATTTTTGTTTTAATCTCTTTTTCTTTTCGTTTTAATTTGTATTTTTGTCCCGTCAGCAAAATGAGATAATACCTATGAAAAAACAATTACTGATCTTTTTAACAATTTGTTGTTTCCCGTTTATGCTAAATGCACAAATGCCGGAACGTACTCCCGAGAATATTGGAAAATACAAAGAATTGTGCCGTGCTCATATTTATAAAGATATGAAAGGCATGTATCGTGAAGCCGGAGGAGCTTTAGTCTTTCCGTTCCTTGCTCCGGGAAGTAATCAATACTTGGATATGCTATGGGATTGGGATTCTTGGTTGAGCAACATCGCTCTGCGTCAAATCTTATTAGAGAACGGCACGGAAAAGGATAAGCAGGAGGCCCTGAAGTATGAACAGGGATGCATCCTCAATTCCTTGCACTATGGAGGTATGGACGGTTGGATTCCTATCTGGATAGAACGGAATGCCCCTAGCCGCGAAGAGATGTTGAAAACACGGAACCCTTGGAAAAGCAATATGCACAAACCTACATTGGCACAACATGCCGCCTTTATTGTCCGCAATATGAACGGGGATGCGGAGTGGTTGCGCGATGATTTTTATACGTTGCAGGCATTTGTCTGTAAATATTTGAATTTTCATCGTCACAAGGCGACCGGATTATTCTATTGGGAAACTGATGAGGCTATCGGAGTTGATAATGATCCCAGTACTTTTTATCGTCCTCAAGGCAGTTCGGGATCCATCTTCTTGAACGCGTTGATGTATCGCGAATTACAGGCTATGGCATACTTGGCCGGCTGTCTGAATTTGGATGATATAGCAGTTTCCTTTGAGAAAGAAGCGGCGGTATTGAAAGGAAAGGTACAAGAACATTGTTGGGACCCGCGTGACCGTTTTTATTATAGTGTGGATTTGAATCTGCTTCCGGTGGAGAAACCGGATATAAAGGGGCTGTACCCGGGACAATTGTTTCTGCACGTAGGGCAGCCGCGTGATTATGATTGTTTGATTCAGCGTCTTAGTGTGTGGAGCGGATTTATGGCGATGTGGGCTGAAATAGCCACTCCGGAGCAAGCAAAGGAAATAGTGCGGATTCATTTTCATGATACTTGCTCCTTTAACGCTCCGGCGGGAATCCGTACTTTGTCTCCTTTGGAAAAAATGTATAATGTACGTGCCAGTGGGAATCCGTCTTCCTGGCAAGGTCCGGTTTGGATTAATGTGAATTATCTGGTCTTTCGTGGATTGGTGAAATATGGATTTACGGAAGAGGCCCAGGAATTGGCGGAAAAGACCATTTTGCTTTTGGGACGTGACTATGAACGTTTCGGGGCATTACATGAATATTATCTGCCTGATAATGGTGAGCCGGTATTGAATAAAGGTTTTCAGAACTGGAATTTACTGGTGTTGAATATGGCTGCATGGTTGGATGGGAAACCGTTCGTTACTGAATTCTAGGTATGAAGCTGCCTCTTGACATAGAGCGGGAATTAATTCGGAAACTTATAAATGGAGACAAGATTGCTTTCAGTCATCTTTTCTCTTTTTATAAGTCCCAGGTCCTTTATTATTGTGTCCATTTTGTCAAGGATAAAGAGATAGCTGAGGATATAACACAAGATATTTTTTTGACCGTTTGGGAAAAGAAGGAAGATATTCGGATTGAGCAGTCTTTTTCCGCTTTTCTTTATACTATAGCAAGAAATCGTATTTACGATATATTTCGTTCTCTGTCTGCCCGATCTGTGCTATACGAAAAACTGATGGAACAGGCCATTGATTATGTAGATGATGTAGAGAAGAGTCTGGAAGAAAAGAATATTCAGGAATTGATTGCACAGGCTTTGGAACAGTTGAGTCCGCGCCAACGGGAGATTTTCGAATTGAGCCGGAATAGAGGACTGTCTCATAAAGAAATAGCTGAACAACTTGGCTTGTCTGTTTATACCGTGCAAGATCATATAAAAAATGCATTAGAGAAAATTCGTGCTTATCTGATCCCTTTCATAAGTACCTGTCCAATACTTGTAAGCCTAATCATATTAAAATACGTTAAACCATAAAATTCCTATCCCCACCTTTTGCTTTTGATTCGTATCCTTTATAGAGAAACGAAAGAAATGCATAATGAAAGAAAAACAAAAGATACATTATTCGGTTTGGAAAAGATTTGTTGACGGTATTTATACCTGTAAGGATATTGAGGAACTGTTGGCAGACAAAAAGACAGACCGGTCAAAAGACTTTGATGAAGCTTCTGCTTGTTTATGGAAAACTGGTGAGGAAGAGTCTTCATCCTCATGGGAGGAATGGATTTCCAATGAGCGTCAGGCACTTCAAATTATCAGCAATTACGAGGACAGGCGTCGGAGTCACTCTATCTATTTAGTAAAAAAATGGGGGAGCATTGCTGCGGCTGTATTGCTTTGCATCGTTTTGAGCGTAGTTTATTTTGCTAATCCGGCAGACATGAAGGTTGCTCAATATGAAATACACGTACCTTATGGTAAAAGACAAAAAGTGGTGCTCCCTGATGGGACAAAAGTGATCTTGAATGCAGGCTCTTATATGAAATATCCGAGGCAGTTTGGAAAAGAAGACCGTTACGTTCATTTCAAGGGAGAGGCTTATTTTGATGTAGCTAAAAATAAAGACTGTCCTTTCATTATTCAAAGTCAGGATTATAAAATACGTGTTTTGGGTACTACTTTTAATCTGAATAATTATGAAGATAGTGAGGAACTGCAACTGACTCTATGCACAGGAAAGGTGCTGATGAATTTCGGCGAAGAACAATTGAAACTGACTCCCGGAGAGCAATTGGTATTGGATAAAACCAATATGCATCTGGAACGTGAGCATGTGAATACTCAAAATTATATGTTGTGGATGCAGAACAAGTTATACTTTAACCGTACTCCGATACAAGAAGTGACGAGGAGGTTGGAACGGGTGTATAACTACACTATACAATTGGACTCAAGTTTTGTCTTTAATAATTTTCTTTCAGGTACGCATGATAATAGGAGTTTGGAGGCGGTTTTGGAGTCCATTCGCTTGGCTACGGGAATTAAATACAGGAAAGAAAACAATTCGTATATTCTATATAAATAATACCTTAATAATTAAATAATCAAGATCTATGAAACAACATGCGAAGAGGGCTTCGTGGGCCCGAGTATTGCTTGTACCGACCTTGTTGCTAGGTTCGGCATCCATGGCTGCTTTCCCTGTGCATGCAGCACAAGTTGAATTGAATCAGACTGTTACATTGCAGATGCGTAAAGTAAAATTGGCTGATGTGTTCAAGAAACTGAGTAACCTTTCCGGTTATGAGTTTTTCTATGATGAGAGTGTTGTCCAAAAGTATAATACGATTGATATTGATTTGGACAATGTAAGTTTCGACCAGGCTTTAGAGCAAATCAGGAAACAAACTAGTCTGCAATTGAGCAAGGTGAATAATACCATTGTGGTGAGTCTTGCCAAACAAGTACTGGCATCTTCCGGTAAAGTACAGGCTTCCAGGCATAGAGTCACCGGTAGAGTAACCGATGCTAATAATGAACCGCTGATTGGGGTAAGTATAGTTATTCAAGGAAATAGCGGAGGAACTATAACGGATATTGACGGACGTTATACGTTGGAAGAAGTGGATGCCGATGCCACTTTGGTCTTCTCTTACATCGGTTATGTTCCACAGAAAATAGTTGTCGGAAATCAGCAGACATTGAATGTACAAATGAAAGAAGACAACCAGACTTTGGAAGAAGTCGTAGTAATAGGTTATGGTGTGCAAAAGAAAAGGGATATGACCGGTTCCATTGCTTCTATTAAAAGTAAGGATATCACAGCTATTCCTACTACCAATGCCTTGGAGGCATTACAAGGAAAAGTAGCCGGACTTGATCTTACAAACTCTTCGGGGCAAGCAGGAAGCACACCTAATTTTACGATCCGTGGAGAGCGTTCATTGACGGCTAGTAATGCTCCGTTGATTCTTGTGGATGGTATTGATTATGGTACCTCGCTAGATATAAATCCCACTGATATAGAATCTATTGAAGTGTTAAAAGATGCCTCTTCTACAGCTATTTATGGAACACGGGGTGCGAATGGTATTATTATGATTACGACTAAAAAGGGAAAAGAAGGAAAGTCAAAAGTATCCTTTAATGCTTTTGTTTCTTCTACCATGATAACTGATTATCCTGATATCATGGATGCTGAAGAATATGCCCAATACAAAAGAGAGGCCTATCGGGACAGAACAACAGGAAAATACGCAGAGGATGCTGCTGTATTTGCTCCTGAAGAACTGACTTATCTGGAAAAAGGATATGATACGAACTATCGTGACATGTTGATGCACAACGGATTTAACCAAAATTATGAGGTGTCTGTATCCGGGGGCAATACGAAAACCAAACATAATATATCTTTGGGTTACAGAAGCGAAGAGGGACTCTTTAAGGATGATAACTATAAACGGTATAATGCCCGTGTAGCACTGGACCATCAATTGTTTGACAATGTGCAGGTAGGGACAAACATTATCTATGCCTATGTAGATAAGAATAATCGTTATAGTCCGCTGAATATGGCTAATAAAATTGTTCCTATCTCGAAACCTTATGATGAGGAGGGGAATTTAGTGATGTATCCGTCTCCCGGTTATAATACTCAGATGAATCCGTTGATTGACGATCAGGAGGGCATGCGTGTGGATAATACCATCCAGGAGCGTTTCTTCGGCAGCTTGTACCTGAACTGGAATATCACCAAGGATATTTTATTCCGTACAACGCTGGGATTGAACTCAGTGAATGTGCGTAGAGGCTTTTTCTGTGATAAGAACTCGTTGCAGGGAAGTGGCAAGGATTCACAATCCTATAAAGAGCACACCATGACACGTAATCTGACATGGGAGAATGTGCTGACTTATTCAAAGGACTTCTCTGATATCCATAGTTTGCAGGCAATGGTTGGAACCAGTACGATTCTCAACTCTAAAGAATATACCTATGCAGGTGGAAAGGGACAAGTATATGCTGATAACTGGTTCCATAATTTGTATTCCAATGAAAAAGAAATCACTATAAAGAGTTCACTGGTTGATCAAAATCTGGCTTCCTTCTTTGGGCGTGTTAATTATAAATTGATGGATCGCTATATGCTGACTGCTTCTTTGCGTGCCGATGGTTCTTCTGTTTTTGCACCAGGTAAGAAATGGGGATACTTTCCGTCTGTAGCACTGGCCTGGCGTATCAATGAAGAGAATTTCCTGAAAAATGTGGATGCTATTTCAAATTTAAAACTCCGGTTGAGTTGGGGACAATCTGGCCAATGTGCTATTGATCCTTATCAAACCGTTGGTTTGCTGGGTAACTCCACTTATTCGTTCAATAATGAGGGAGCTTATGGATTCTATCCTAAAACGATGTCAAACAAGGAACTGACTTGGGAAACTACCACGCAGTATAACCTTGGTCTGGATTTCGGATTTTTTAATAATCGTATTTCAGGTAGTATTGATATTTACAAGGCAGAAACCCGGGATATTTTAATGAATCGTGTAATTCCATCTATTAACGGTTATGCTTCGGTTATGGAAAATATCGGTAAGACTGAAAGTACTGGTGTTGATTTGACACTGAGCACGGTTAATATTCAAAACAAGAACTTCTCCTGGTTCTCAGATTTCTCATTGTCACACAATAGGGAAAAAATAAAAGAACTTGCTTCGGGACAATTAAAGGATGAGGCGAATGCTTGGTTTGTAGGAGAACCTTTCAAAGTGTTTTATGATTATAAGAAAGAAGGTATCTGGCAATTGGGTGAAGAGGCTGCCGCTGCTGCCAATGGACAGGAACCGGGTGATATAAAGGTACAGGATGTGGATGGTAATGGTGTCATAACGACAGATGATCGTATCATTTACAGTCAGCGTCCGGATGTAACTTTTGGTTTCAATAATACTTTTAATTATAAGGGGTTTGATTTGTCTGTATTCTTGTATGCTCGTTTGGGTCAGTGGATTGCGTATGATTATAATACTACGTATCGTATCAATGCGTTGGAAAATGGTGGAAATGTAGATTACTGGACTCCCGAGAACCCTACCAATGCTTTTCCGCGTCCTAATAAAAGTAAGAGTTATACACAGGTTACTTACTATTCAACGTTGAAGTATGAAGATGGTTCTTTCTTTAAAATACGCGATATTACGTTGGGATATACTTTCAAACCGGAACTTTTGAAACATCTCAATCTATCCAGACTCCGTGTATATGCTACAGCAAAGAATTTCTTTACTTTCAGCAAGATTGATAATTATGATCCCGAACAGGGAGGAAGTATTTCTTTCCCTATGACAAAACAACTTGTATTTGGTTTGAATGTAGAATTTTAACTGGTAAAGAATGAAAATTATGAAACGAATTACATTATTATATGCATTGGCAGCTACTCTTATGGTTTGCTCGGGCTGCTCTGATTTTTTGGAAGAACACAATCGTAGTGCGGTTACTACCGAAGGTGGTTATTATGATACTGAGAAAGGTTTTGAGTCTTTGATTAACTCTTGTTATACTCCCTTGCGTTTTTGGGGTGGAAAGTCTGCTGCTATGGCATTCAGTGAAACGGGAACGGATATATTGGCTCCGGGCGGCGGTTGTGATTATCCCGCCATTGTTTCTTATCAGAATGATTTTGATGGGACCAATCCTATCAGTAAAGAGTATTATGACCGTTTTTACAAAGCGATCAACTTTTGTAATACAGCCATTTATCATGTAAAGAATGTTCCGTTCAGTGATAAGGCACTTACCAGTAAACGAGAAGCAGAGGTGCGTTTCTTACGGGCGTATTATTATTGGATTCTGGTGGAAACATTTGGAGATACTTATTATACGGATCAGCCATCGGAGTCTATTGTTATGGCACCTAGGAAAACCTCGGTTTCAGAGATTTATACTCATATTTTTGAAGATTTGGATTTTTGTATGGATAGCCGGTTGTCTGTTGCGCAATCGGATGGAGGGCGTGTTACGATGTGGGCTGCCAAAGCTTTGAAGGCTCGTTTGCTATTGACTAGAGCAAGTGAATTGAATGATAAAGCATTGTATGAACAAGCCTATACTTTGGCAAAAGAAGTGATTGATAATGGCCCTTTCGAGTTATCAAAGGATTTTGCCTCAGTATTTGATATGGAAAATTCTGATGGAAATGGCAATAAGGAAGTGATTTGGTATATTGATTATTCTTCTACCAATCAGTTGTATAATCAGGAAATGGATAATGATATTATTCGTTCAGGGGGTAACCATACTCATTTGATTTTCTGTATGAAGTATGATGACCAGCCCGGTATGGTCAGAAGCATAGAATATGGTCGTCCTTTTAATCACTATATGCCGACGCGTTATTTGCTGGATTGTTATGACGAGAATATAGACCAACGTTTTGAAGTGACTTTCCGTTCGTTATGGAAGGCTAATGGAGGAAAAACCGGAGATAACTACCCTTATATGGTACAAGGGGATACTGCTATATGGGTAACAAAAGATGTTGTTCCTCAGGTAAAGCGTCAGTGGGCCAAAGGACGTTATCAGATACTTGATCGGACAGATATTTATCATGAAGATGGTTCTGTAAAAAGTCAGAAACAATGTATGCCTATCTCTAAATTTGAAGACCCTACTCGTGCTACGGTGAACGAGGATCGTGGAACACGGGATGCTTTTATAATCCGTGTGGCAGAAATGTATTTAATTGTGGCGGAAGCAGGAGCAAAAGCCGGCAAGGCGGATGCGTTGGCTTATATGAATATTCTTCGTGCCCAAAGAGCTAAGGCTGGCAAAGAGGAGGCTATGAAAGTTGCTCAAAGTGACATTGAGGATATTGATTTCATATTGGATGAACGTGCTCGGGAATTGGTCGGAGAACAATTGCGTTGGTTTGATTTGAAACGAATGGGAAGTGAAATATTTATCCGTCGGATAAAAGCCGGAAATCCTGATGCCGGTAAAAATGTGAAAGCTTATCATATGTTGCGTCCATTTCCACAAACTTTATTGGACGCCATAACGAATAAAGACGAATTTTTACAAAATGAGGGATATAAATAGGCTTGTAGGAAATAGGGTGAAAAGGTAGTTAGGGAAAATGGCAGCTGTTGGTTCTTATACCAAAGTTGCCGTTTTTTTCTATTTTAACCTTGTATTTTATGTCTAATTGATAATTTATTCTAGGAGGAAATCTACATTTGGTTATCTTTGTACTTTGTTTGGTAAATCGATATAAAATGGAAAACACAATAAAGTTAAAATATATATGGGGCATCTTGTTGTTAGCTCTTCATTTTGTTTTTGTCAAAGGACAACCGATTTGTGTTGCACGTCAATATACTGTTAGAGATGGATTGATTCAAAGTAATCCGGCGCAGATTCTTCAAAGTCATAATGGTTTTATATGGGTTAGTACTTGGAATGGGGTAAGCCGGTTTGATGGACGCGATTTCGAGACTTTTCAGTTTGATTCTCTTTTGAACCAGCACATGCAGCGGCTGGAGAATACGGCCGACGGCAATTTATGGATGATTGCATACGATCGTCATAGCCTGTATTTATATGATATTCGTGAAAATAAGCTGATTAATGTTCTGAAACAGTATGAACAACATTTTAATACTCCGTTGCAAATAGAAAATTTGTATCCTTTATCCAAAGGGATTACTTGGGTTACTTTAAATAATGGAGGATGTTTCAGAATTTCAGATAAAGAGTGTACTGTTTCTTCAGGGATTCAGTATATTACAGCTATTGATGATGTGGAACTGGGGAAAGTCAGTAGGGTCTTTGAAGATAAACAGGGAGAGGAATGGGTATTTAGTGACAAGGGAGTTAGCATATTTGGCAAGCGGACCATTAGTTCATATCCCTTTTCTATGTTCGAAACAATGGATAATTTTGTTTTTCTTGCATCACAGAATGGCAGGCTAGCCTATTATGATGTAAATACCATGCAATTCAACATCGTTCCTTTTCAAGAGAAGATTCAGCATATAAACGGAATTAAAGTGTTGAAAGATAATCAGCTGGCTGTTTTGTCTGATAAAGGTTTGTACCTATGCCGTTTCCCTGAACTGGCGATGGAGAAATATGATTTCTCTCTTCCGGGGCATGACGATGCGGCTGTGAGAAAAGTCTATCAGGATTCTAAAGGATTTCTATGGATATTTACCGGATTGCCGGGAATTATCCGGCTTGATCCGGAAACCGGAGTGAAACAATATTTGAATACTCCTTCCGGATACATGGCTTCTTCTCCGGAAAATGAACTCTTTATTTATGAAGATCCTAACGGAGTGGTTTGGACTATTCCTTATAAAGGTATATTCAGTTATTATGACGAAAAGAGCCGGGAGTTAAAAGTCTATTTTACACCGGGAAGGAATCATATACCTTATTCTCCTATTATTAAAACAACTTATGTTGACAAACAAAATAATTTGTGGATCAAATCCCAGCGCTCATTTATAAAAATGTTCTTTCCGCCTAGTCCCTATACTTATAGGGAGTTGGACAATTATTTTGATACAAAATCATTTCTGTTTGATAGCGACGAACATTTATGGATTGCAACAAAGAAAGGGATTATACGTATTATGGATTCACAGAAAAACTTGCTGGGTTATTTGTCGCCTGATGGGGAACTGGCTCAAACGGAAACAGTTTTTGCAGAAGGTGGAATCTATGTCATGCTGAAGGATCAGGCGCAGACAATATGGCTTGGCAGTAAGGAAAACGGATTGTTCAGGCTTGTTCCTCGGAATCGTCCTTATCATTATGAGGTATATCATTATATGAATAATCCGTCGGATCCTTATTCCATCAGTGACAATAAAATATCATGCATTGATGAGGATCATAACGGAAGTATTTGGATTGGTACTTACGGTGGCGGATTGAATTTGGTTGAGGAAAAGGAAGATGGGGCGATACGTTTTATTCATGCGGAGAATAAATTGTCCGGTTTTCCTATTAATCGTACCAACAGTATTCGTTGTATGGTGGAGGGACCCGGTCATACTATGCTGGTGGGTACTATAGAAGGTTTGATTACTTTTTCTTCTGATTTTTCGGATTACGAAAATATTCGTTTTTATCTTAACCTTCCTCGTCCGCAGGCGGCTGACGGGTTGTGTAGTGCTGATGTGATGTCTGTTTTACGAACGACAGATGAAACTATCTATTGTTATTGTTATGGAGGTGGCCTTTGCAAGTTGGTTTCATCAAATTTATTATCTGATGAACTTCGATTCCGGTCGTTCGGCAAAGAGACATCTCCGTTGGCTAGAGCCTTGATTGAAGATAAAAATCATAATATATGGATCGGCTCGGAAACGGATATCACTCTGTTTGATGTGCACGATCAGACTTTTGAGTCTTTTGGAGAAACTTTTTTCAATCGTTCTTTTAATTATAGTGAATGTCTTCCGGTTGCAGACAGGCAAGGGGATATCTTAATGGGTACAGAAGGCGGTATGCTTGTCTTTTCTCCGGATAGTATCGTTAAGCAGACTTATGAAGCTCCTATTGTAGTGACAGGTATAAAATATTCGGAGGATAATTTATCTCATGTATTGAGTGATGCGGATTATTTAGAGATTCCTACCCGGCGGAGGAATTTTACCATCTCATTTGCTGCGTTGGATTATACTAATTCCTTGGATATCGAGTATGCTTATAAGTTGGATGATAATCAATGGTATTATATAGGTAAGAAGAACTCGGTTAGTTTTGTAAGTCTTCCGGCAGGAAAATATCAATTTCAGATAAAGGCGACCAATGGGGATGGTATTTGGATGAACTCTGTGAAAACGGTTACTTTACAGGTATTACCCACCTTTTGGGAAACCGGTTGGGCTAAGGCTTTTTATATAGTTGTTGTCTTGGTGATATCTTTAGCTATCGGATATATTTTTTTCTATATTTACTATTTGAAACATAAGGTAAATATGGAACAAAGATTGGCGGAAATAAAAGTACGTTCTTTTATTGATATCTCACATGAACTACGTACTCCTTTAACCCTTATATCCGGTCCGGTATCCGAAGTGTTGTCCCAGGAGCCTTTGACTTCCCGGACCCGGCATCATCTTCAATTGGTGCAGAAAAATATCAATCGTATGTTATTGCTCATTAATCAAGTATTGGATTTCAGAAAGATACAGAATAAAAAAATGGGCTTGACTATTGAATACCGGGATATCATTATCATGCTTCATAATATAATGGATAATTTCCGATTGTTGTCTGAAGAGAAAAATATAAATTTTTCTCTTCAGACAACGTTGCCTTCTGTTTTTTTGTGGATAGATAGTGATAAGTTCGAGAAAATTATCTTTAACTTGCTTTCCAATGCCTTTAAGTATACACCGGATAACAAGTCGATTACCTTGATTGTGATGGAAAGCGGACAGTTTGTTTCGATTGCCGTAAAAGATGAAGGTATTGGCATTCCCAAAGATAAAGTGCCATCCATATTTGAACGTTTCACTACAGTGTCCAAGGAAAATGACATGCAGCCTTCATCGGGTATAGGGCTTTCGCTGGTGAATGAGTTGGTTAAAATGCTGCATGGGGAAATTCAGGTCGAAAGTGAAGTAAAGAAAGGAAGTGTATTCAAACTGGTTTTGCATAAGGGAAAGGAAATATATGCTCAGGATAAAAATGTTGAATATATATTGAACGACACTTCGGAAGAACAGGAAACGGTCTTGGCGGAACCGGAACAAAATGATGAAATATCTTTGCCGGACATGCCTCCGGCAACAAAAGAAACTTTAGTAAAAGTGATGGTAGTGGAGGATAATGCTGAGTTGCGTCAATTTATATGTGAAATATTGTCGGGTACTTACCGTGTTGTTGGAGTTGCCGATGGAGTGATGGCATTGGAAGAGATAGAAGAGGAAGTTCCGGATTTTATTATTACAGATATTATGATGCCGCGTATGGATGGTATTGAATTGATAAGGCACATCAAGGAGAATGTCAATACTTGTGATATCCCTATTATTATCCTTTCTGCAAAATCGTCTGTTGAGGATCGTATTCAAGGTTTACAATTAGGGATTGATGATTATATACCTAAACCTTTCAGCAGCGATTATTTAAAATCGAGAATTGAGAACTTGATCAGGCAAAGAAAAGTGCTTCAGTCGGCTTTTTTGTCAAAATATGGTGCTCAGCCGAAGAAAGAACCTTTAGAAGCCATCGCTTATCCTGTGTCGCAAATTGTTCCTTTGGATGAGCTGTTTATGCAGAAGCTGGTAGGGTTTATGGAAGAGAATTACAGTAATCCGGGACTGCGGGTTAATGATCTGGCAGAGTTCATGAATATGAGCCGTTCTGTATTCAATCGGAAAGTGAATGGTATCATGGGGATTTCTCCGATAGAATATATAAAGAATTATAGGTTGAATAAAGCGAAAAGTTTTATACAAAGTGGTATGTCTTTCTCTGAGGTTGCTTTTGCCGTCGGCTTCTCTGATCCCGGTTACTTTGGCAAGGCGTTTAAAAAAGCATTTAATCAGACTTTGACTGAGTATAAAAATAATAACTAAGTTCCGTTTTGTGCTGTTTATGAAGGTAAATAGCAAGAAAATACCTTATTGATGTAAGATTTTACCTTTGGTTCTCAAGGGTAAAATCTATCTTTGTGCTCATTGACACAGTATGAAAATGTTCCGGAAAACTTTTATGAATATAATTTTTTAAACATGATAGGATGAGTACGAAATTTTATGTAATAGCTGTTTGGACGCTGTTAAGTTTTGTGGTAAAAGTAAATGCACAAGACAAAGTGGAATGTTGGGACCGGTTTGAGTTGAGTTTTAAACAGGTGACCAAAGGGAATCCTTTTGATACACGTCTTTCCGCTACTTTCATTTGTGGAAAGGAAAAGAAAACGGTGGAAGGATTTTATGATGGTGAGAATACTTATAGGATACGGTTTATGCCTGCTGTCGCCGGGGAATGGAGGTATGTTACATCTTCCAGTATAGGAGCTATGAATGGTCGGAAAGGTACATTCACAGTGGTACCCGCCGGAAAAGATAATCATGGCATGGTGTTGGTGGACGGAGAACATAATTTTAAATATGCGGACGGTACCCGTTATTATCCGATGGGTACGACGGCCTATGCATGGACACATATGAAGGAAACGACTCAGGAGGCTACTTTGAAATCGTTTGGTGAAGCCGGTTTTAATAAGGTAAGGATGTGTGTGTTTCCTAAAAACTATTCTTTAGTGAAAGACGAGCCCGCGCTTTATCCTTTTGAAATGGAGAAGACGATAAAAGATAAGGAAGGAAATGAAAGGAAAGAATGGGACTTTGACAGATTTGACCCGGCTTTTTTTCAGCATTTGGAGAAACGGATAGACCAACTGAACCGTTTGGGGATTGAGGCGGATTTGATCCTTTTCCATCCTTATGATAAAGGAAGATGGGGCTTTGATGCTATGTCGAATGAGGTGAATGTACGTTATATTAAATATATTACTGCGCGTTTGGCTTCTTTTAGAAATGTATGGTGGTCTATGGCAAACGAGTGGGATTATGTAAAAGCGAAAACTGTGGACGATTGGAAGCTGTTGACGAAAACAGTGGTTGAGAATGATCCTTATCGCCATTTATGTTCTATTCATGGAGCGACGGCTACTTATTTTGATTATTGGATGCCTGAATTTACCCATGTCAGCATACAAGATGAGGCACCGGTACTGAGTTCTACCGCTTCTGCTACTTTAAGAAAAATTTATCGCAAACCGGTTATATGTGATGAGGTTGGGTATGAAGGGAATCTACCTTATCGTTGGGGAAGGTTAAGTCCGCAGCAGATGACTTACTTTATTTTGAATGGTTTGTTGGGTGGGATTTATGTCACTCACGGTGAATGTTATCAGCAGGGGAACGAACCTATCTTTTGGGCGCAAGGGGGATCTTTAAAAGGTGAAAGCTGGAAACGTGTGAAATTTTTGAGAACGATTCTTGAAGCTGCTCCCTATCCGTTGGAGATGGCAGATATCAGTCGTGACTTGGTTACTTCTACTGCTGGACCAGACTATTATCTGGTCAATATGGGAAAAGATGTGAAAGGTTTCTGGACTTTTAATCTGCCGGTAAAAAATGCAGATTATAACAAATTGCAAAAGAATAAACGGTTTAAAGTAGAGATTATTGATGTGTGGGCCATGACTGTCACGGAATATCCTGTGATATTTGAAACAACAGAGGAATTGGATTATCGTGTTTTTGATATACATCATCGGGGAGTAAGAATTCCGGATACTCCTTATATTGTTCTTAGAATAACAGAGGTGAAATGATGGGATAAGCCTTCTGACAGGAGATGATTGATTTTTTTTATCATAAAAAAGGCTAATAGTTTTCGATTCTTTTTGTTTTAGCTTAAATTTGCGGTATAATTAACTCCCTAGATACACTAAAATGTTAAATACAGTAGAAGAAGGATTGGAAGATATTCGCCAGGGCAAAGTATTGATCGTTGTTGATGACGAAGATCGTGAAAACGAAGGCGATTTTATCGTTTCAGGAGAAAAGATTACTCCTGAAATTGTAAATTTTATGATTACTCATGGCAGAGGGTTGTTATGTGCTCCTCTGCCACGTTCACGTTGTGAAGAACTTGGTCTGGCTCCGATGGCAGAAGAAAACACTTCATTGCTAGGTACACCGTTTACTATGTCGGTAGATTTAAGAGGGTATGGCTGTACTACGGGAGTTTCTGCTTTCGACCGTTCGTCAACAATAAAAGCTTTGGTGGCAGGAAATCTGAATCCTTCCGAGTTTGCTCGTCCGGGGCATGTGTTCCCCCTTTACGGTGCGGAAAATGGAGTATTGGAACGTAATGGACATACCGAAGCTACACTGGATATGACAAGAATGGCAGGTTTGAAACCCGGAGGAGCTCTTGTTGAAATTTTGAATGAAGATGGTACAATGGCGCGTCTTCCCCAACTAGGTGAGATTGCAGCAAAATTCGGTTTGAAAATTGTTTCCATTAAGGATATTCAGGAATATCGTAAAAAACATAACCTCTAAATCTAATAAATATGGCACTCAATCAAAGAAGAGTAAAGATATTGCATCTGATTCGTGAAGACGGACATGCAAAAGTTCAGGACCTTAGTAAAATTTTCAATGTGACGGATGTAACGATCCGTCAGGATTTGGAAGCCTTGGAACAAATGGGGTATATCCAAAGAGAGCATGGAGGTGCGTTTCTGAAAGGAGTAGGGTCGTTTGCCAAGACCGGACAATTGTTCAATCAGACTCATTTGGAGGAAAAGAAAGAAATTGCTCAGAAAGCTATTCAGTTTATTCAGGAGGGGGACAGTATAATTCTTGATTCCGGTTCTACAACTACAGAGATCGCAAAGCTTTTAATGAATTATAAGGACCTGACAGTCATTACTAATGCTTTGAATATAGCTTTGATTTTAGGTGAGAATCATGGTATTAATCTAATTGTTACCGGAGGTGAGTTCAAGGCTCCTACACTTTCTTTGACAGGAAAAATGGCGGCCGATTCATTTAAAGATATACGCGCTAATAAATTGTTTCTAGCTACAGCTGGTATTTCTTCGGATATGAAACTGACTTATCCTAGTCTAAGTGATTTGGTCGTGAAATCTGCTATGATAGAATCTGCCAGTAAAGTGTATCTGGTGGCTGATTGTTCAAAAATAGGTGTCAGTGCTTTTGCTAGTTTAGGCTCGGTTTCATTAGCAAATGCTATTATTACAGATAGTACTATAACCGAGGAGGATTTTGAAAGATTAAAAGAATTGGAGGTCGAAGTAATCTGATTCTTACTGAAATAAAGGTAATATGGGTGATTGAGAATGTTGGAAAATACATTCTTGATCACCTTTTTTATCAACTCTGATTTTTGCTTCCCTATTTGTCCTTATTGTTTGCTTCTTTTTTTATAACTGTTCTGCTGGGTACAAAAGAGACGATCGAAGAGTCTTATTTATATAGAGATATAACCTTGTTGACAGAATAAATTAATTGTTCCGGTTTATAGGTTATATGGAAATATATTGTTAATATAATCAAATTGAATTTCATTTTATTTCGTTTAATGTTGGATAATTCCGGTTGAATTCCGTTATTTGCGAAAGAATAAGAAAGTAAATGATAATAATATGCAAGTTGAAACGTTAGAATTACAATCGGAAAAGAATCGGAAACGATTGGTTGAGATTGTGTATAAAGCAAAAGCAGGGCACATTGGAGGTGATCTATCGTGTCTTAACGTGCTTACAGCACTTTATTTTGATATAATGCGTGTTTGGCCGGATAAACCAAAGGAAACGAAAAGAGATCGTTTTGTAATGAGTAAGGGACACTGTGTGGAGGCTTTATATGTTACTCTTGAGGCAAAAGGCTTTATTTCTCATGAGATAACCGATACTTTAGGTGAGTTCGGGTCTATTTTGTCCGGTCATCCTACTATAGAGGTACCGGGTATTGAAGTAAATACGGGAGCTTTAGGGCATGGCTTGTCTGTAGGCGTTGGAATGGCGATTGCTGCCAAAATGGATAAAGCTGATTATAAAACGTATGTACTGATGGGAGATGGTGAGCAAGGGGAAGGTTCGATATATGAAGCTGCTATGGCAGGAAACCAATATAAATTGGATAATCTGGTAGCCATTATTGACCGTAATCGTTTGCAGATCAGCGGTACAACCGAGGAGGTCATGTCATTGGAGAGTATGCGTGACCGCTGGACTGCTTTCGGCTGGGATGTGTTGGAAATGAATGGGGATGAAATGGAAGATATCATCCGGACTTTCCATTCTATTGATTATACGAATAAAAAGCCTCATTTGCTTATCTCCCATACTACAAAAGGGAAAGGAGTATCTTATATGGAAGGCATTGCAAAATGGCATCATGGCGTGCCTACAGCCGAACAATATGAAGAGGCTGTTCGTGAGATATCCGAAAGAATTGAAAAACTAGAAAAAGAAAACAATGGCAAATAATATAATAGCGTGCAGAAAGAGCTTTACAGATACATTGCTGGAGTTGGCTCGTCAGGATAAAGATATTGTGGCGGTTACAACAGACGCCAGGGGTTCTGTTACTTTGGGAGATTTTGCAAAAGAATTACCCGCACAGTTTGTAGAATGTGGAATAGCCGAACAGGATGCGGTAGGAATTTCAGCAGGTTTGTCACATAGCGGAAAAAAAGTGTTTGTATGTGGCCCGGCTTGCTTCTATGTGGCCCGTAGCTTGGAACAGGTGAAAGTTGATTTGGCTTACAGTCAGAATAATGTGAAGATATTGGGAGTGAGTGGTGGTGTCGCATACGGTGCTTTAGGGGCTACTCATCATAGTCTGCATGATATTGCCGTATTAAGAACTTTTCCGGGAATGAATATCGTTCTCCCCTGTGATGCCCGTCAGACACGTAAGTTGGTCAAGCTATTGGTCGATTATCCCGAACCGGTGTATGTACGTGTAGGAAGAGCTGCTGTTCCCGATGTGTATGAGAATGATGATTTTGATTTTGTTCTGGGAAAAGCTAATATGCTGCTGGATGGTACGGACCTGACCATCATTGCCGCCGGAGAAACGGTTTATCATGCTTATCAAGCTGGTTTGATGTTACAGGAGAAAGGCATTAAGGCACGTGTGTTGGATATGTCTTCCATAAAGCCTGTTGATGTGGAAGCTATCAAGAAAGCGGCAGAAGAAACCGGAAGAATTATCACTGTGGAAGAGCATAGTCAGTTTGGTGGTTTGGGAGCTATTGTGGTTGAGACGCTTTCTGAAAATCCGGTTCCGGTACGTATTATCGGTATTCCCGATGAAAATGTAGTTCATGGAAACTCTCATGAAATCTTTGCTCATTATGGGTTGGATAAAGAAGGAATCTGTAAGGCTGCTCTTGAATTCATGAAAAAATAAACATGTCCTTTTAAAATCTAATAGTATGATTAGCAAAATAATTACCATAGACCAAAGTACTTCGGCGACAAAAGCTATGCTGTTCTCTGAAAGTTGCGAATTGTTGCATCGGGTCAATATAGAGCATCAGCAATTCTATCCGCAACTAGGATGGGTGGAACACGATGCCGAAGAAATTTATAAAAATACCATAGAAGCTATACATTGTTTGCTAGAGAAGGAGGAAGTGAATGGGAAAGACATTTCTTATTCTCTTGCCATCACAAATCAGCGTGAAACGGTAGTTGTTTGGAATAAGCGGACTGGTAAACCTGTTTATCACGCCGTGGTATGGCAATGCCAGCGAGGGGCAGCTATTTGCAAGGAACTGAAAGATAAGGGATACAGCGGACTGGTACAACGGAAGACCGGATTGCTTATCGATCCTTATTTTTCTGCCAGTGGTGCTAAGTGGATATTGGATAACGTGGAAAATGCACGTGAACTGGCAGAAAAGGGTGATTTGTTGATGGGAACTATTGATTCCTGGCTGATTTGGAAACTGACCGAAGGCAGGAATCATCTGACTGATTATACGAATGCGTCGCGTACCATGCTTTTTAATATTCATACTTTAGACTGGGATGAAGAGTTGTTGAAACTCTTCACTATCCCCCGGAGTATGATGCCGGAAGCTTTGCCCTGTGATGCTATTTTTGGAGAAACAACGATAGAGGGTTTGTTCAAATCTCCGATACAAATAGCAGGTGTTTTAGGTGATTCCCATGGAGCATTAACCGGTCAGATGTGTTTTGAGGCAGGTATGGGGAAGGTGACATACGGAACAGGATCATCTGTTATGGTTAACATTGGAGAAGAGGCTGTTACTGCTCCTGAAGGGCTGGTCACGTCCGTTGGATTCTCGGCTTTAGGCAAAGTGTATTATGCTTTCGAAGGAAATATCCATTGTACCGGAGCCACTATCAAGTGGATGGTGGAGAAATTGGGATTGGTGGATTCGTTCAATCAAATTGAAACCTTAGCGACTTCGGTTAAAAACAATGATGGAGTCTATCTGGTTCCGGCTTTTACCGGATTGGGAGCTCCCTGGTGGAAACCGGATGCCAAAGCTGCCATCTGGGGAATGACACTGAATGCAGGCAAGGCACATGTGTTGCGTGCGGGATTGGAATCTATCGCTTATCAAGTGAAGGATTTGATAGACATGATGACACGGCAGGCAGGTATCGAATTGAAAGCCCTTCGTGTTGACGGAGGCCCCACGAAGAATCAGTTCCTGATGCAATTTCAGGCTGATATGTTGCAGGCTGTCATTAACCGTTCGGAAATAGAAGAAGCTTCTGCATTAGGGGCTGTTGTCATGAATGGCTTTGCCCGTAAGAAATGGACTAGTTTCCAAGAAGCTGCTGCCATGCGTACCATTGATAATTGCATTACTCCCTGTATGGAGGAAAAGGAACTTCAATCCTTGTATAGCGGATGGCGTGAAGCTGTCAAAAAAGTAATAGGACAGAATAACTAACTGAATATATCGTAACTTTTAATACCATTAGAAATGAAAAACAAGAAGAAAATGTGTTTTGGTGTTATCATTGGAACACGCGCTTATTTTAACTCGGAATTAGCAAAAGACGTTCGCAAACAATTGCTGGAAACACTGACAAAGGAAGGGTATGACTATGTCATTCTTCCCGAAGACGCTACGCCGACAGGCAGTAGCAGTATCGAAACAAGAGAAGATGGCTTGAAGTGTGCTAAATTGTTCCGTGAGAATCGGGAACGTATAGATGGAATCATTGTTTCACTGCCCAATTTCGGTTTTGAAATCGGTATCATCAATGCCATCAGTGTGGCCGATCTGAATGTGCCTGTTTTGGTTCAGGCATGTGATGACGAGAATGATAAAGTTGATTTGGATAGCCGTCGTGACGCATTCTGTGGTAAGATTTCCGTATGCAATAACTTGTATCAGTACGGCATTCCTTTTACTGATACCACCCTTCATACTTACTCTATTTATTCTGATTTGCTGGCTGCCGATATCAATAAATTTGCAGCTATCTGCCGTGTAGTTAATGGTCTTCGTCATGCTCGTATCGGTGCTATCGGTACTCGTCCCGCAGGATTCCAGACGGTTCGTGCCAGTGAGAAGCTGTTGCAGGCATCGGGTATTACAGTCATTCCGGTAGACCTTTCCGAGATTTTGGCTGCTGCCCATAAGATTGAGGATACCGATGAGGTATTGCAGGCCAAACTGAAAGAAATCAGACAGTATGCTGTTGTTCCTGAACAATACAGTGATAAGCTGGTTTTGCAGGCTAAATTTGGTGTGGCCGTAGAAAAATGGATGGAGGCCAATGAAATTGATGCTGTAGCTATCCAGTGTTGGGACTCTTTGGAACAAAACTACGGTTGTGCGGCTTGTGTGACTATGAGTATGTTGAGTGAGAAACTAATTCCTGCTGCCTGTGAAGTAGATATTGCCGGTGCAGTGTCTATGTATGCGTTGACTTTGGCTTCCGGGCGTCCGTCGGCGTTGCTTGACTGGAACAATAACTTTGCCGAAGATCGTAACAAGTGTGTATGTACACATTGTGGTAACTTCCCTAAATCTTTCGTCATGAATGATCTTAAACTGGGAACCTTGGGTGTATTGGGTAGAACCTTGGGTAAAGTACACACTTTCGGTGCCGTTTACGGTAAAGTAAAACAGGGTGATTTTACATTCTTCCGTATCTCGACAGATGATACGAAGGGTTGTATCAAGTCTTATTTGGGTAAAGGTGACCTGACTGATGATCCATACGGAATGGATGGTTGTATAGCAGTAACCAAGGTGGATAATCTGCAGCCGCTTATGAAATATATCTGTAAGAATGGATTCGAACATCACGTAGCTATGTGCCGTGGCAATGTGAAAGATATTCTGGCAGAAGCTATTGAAACTTATCTGAACTGGAATATCTATATTCACGAATAATATCAATAAAATATGATATTAGTAGATAATTACTTTTTGGCAATCCTCTGCTGTGTCATTTGCTGTGCCTGTTGGGGTTCCTGGGCAAATACACAGAAGATGGTTGCTGCCAAGCAATGGAGCTTTGAACTGTTTTATTGGGATTTGACCGTCGGTCTGTTCCTTACAGCTTTATTGGGGGCGGTGACTTTAGGAAGTATGGGAAGTGAAGGCCGTACCTTTTTTCAGGATTTGGCAGTCATGGACTGGTCGAGCATTCAATATGCATTCTTGGGCGGTGTTGTATGGAATTTCGGCAATATATTTCTTACAGCAGCCATTGCTGTAGCCGGAATGTCAGTAGGTTTTCCTATCGGTGGAGGCTTGGCCTGGATTGGAGGTATTGTATTCAATTATTTATTAATCTCTTTGGCCGGTCAGACCTATCAGGGAAATCAGTTTTTACTATGGAGTGGTGTGTTAGTCATCATTATCGCTATCTTGATTTGCGGAAAAGCATATGGAAAGTTATCATCCGGTAAAGCTTCCACACCCAAGAAAGGTATCTTGTTGGCTATTATGGCAGGTATTGCTATCATGTTCTTTTATGGATTGGTTGTAAAATCCCTGGATCCGCAGTATGTGGCCGGTGGAACCGGAACATTGACTCCTTATACAGGTGTGTTCTTCTTTGCGGTAGGTATATTGGTTAGTACACCGATATTTAATACATTCGCCATGAAACATCCCGTGGAAGGCAGGGTAGTGACCATGAAAGATTACTTTGCCGGTGATGCAAAGACTCATCTCACAGGGATGCTGGGAGGTTTTATATGGATGGGTGGCATGGTGATTAGTTTTATGGGAGCCGGTGCTGCCAATCCGGCTATCTCATACGCCCTTAGCAACGCGGCCCCTGTGGTGGCCATGATATGGGGAGTCTTTGTCTGGAAGGAGTTTAAAGATGCTCCGAAAGGAACTGATAAACTGATTGTGGCTATGTTTGCTTTGTTTATTATCGGCTTAATAAGCATAACTTTGTCGAATTGAAATTTGAATGAAGAGAAACTATAAAATAGGGCTTGTAATGAAGTCGTTACAAGCCGATTTTTTCAAAGTGATGAAAGAGGGGGCTATTCAGTATGCGGCCCCTCTTCCGTTTTTGGATTTGATTTGTGTGGGAACGGCTACACAGACAGAGGTAAAGGAACAGATTGACTTGATGTATTCTTTGATTCATCAGCAAGTCGATGTCATCGTATTGGTGCCTATAGACTCAAAGGCTTTGGTTCAGCCTGCAGTAGAGGCTGTCAGGAAAGGAATTCCGGTAATTAATATTGATATTCAGCTGGATGCTCAGCTATTGGAGCAGGCAGGAGTAGAAGTGGCTTTTGTGGGACCGGATAATTTTGCGGCTGCGTATGAAGTGGGTAAATTATTGGGTAAGAAGTTGCGGAATGAAGATAAAGTTGCTATTATTGAAGGATTGGCGGTAGCCGATAATGCGCGGCAGCGTAAAAGAGGTTTCATCAAAGCGATAGAAGAAAAAGGGTTAAGATTGGTGGCGTCCGAACCAGCCGACTGGGAAACGGAGAAAGCCGCCGAAGTCTTTCAGGCTATGTGGATGCGGTATCCTGATTTGAAAGCTGTATATTGCAGCAATGATGCGATGGCATTGGGGGTTCTTCAGCAAATGCAAGAAAAAAAATGCTATTTGCCGGTAGTGGGTTTTGATAATGATGCGGTAATGAAAGAATTTCTTTCTACAGGAAAACTGGTTGCTACAGCTGACATTTTCAGTTCACAAATGGCTGTCCGAGGGATTGAGTTCGCTTTGGATGTACTGGAAGGAAGAATAGAGAATAGAGGGGTTCATTCTACTGCCTATGAAATTATAAAACAATGAGTTTATATTGGGAAACGGCCTATACTGAGATATGCACCCAAAGCACCGGCTGTTTAACTTCTTAATATGACTGACAATGAGCAATATTAAGAAGTATTCTTTTTACGAATGAAATATTTAGTGTAATTTTGTGGCTCAAAATAAATTAAATAGAATCATTATGGCAGCAAAACCAGGTATACCTAAAGGAACGAGAGATTTTTCGCCGGTGGAAATGGCGAAACGTAATTATATATTCAATACGATTCGTGATGTATTTCATCTTTTCGGCTATCAGCAGATTGAAACTCCTTCTATGGAGAATTTGTCTACCTTGATGGGAAAATACGGTGATGAAGGGGATAAGTTATTGTTTAAGATACAGAACTCAGGTGATTATTTCAACGGCATTACCGATGAGGAATTGCTGAGCCGCAATGCGGTAAAGTTAGCGAGCAAATTCTGTGAAAAGGGATTGCGCTATGACCTCACTGTACCGTTCGCCCGTTACGTGGTCATGCACCGTGACGAAATCAGTTTCCCTTTCAAGCGTTATCAAATTCAGCCGGTTTGGCGTGCGGACCGTCCTCAGAAGGGCCGTTATCGTGAATTCTATCAGTGTGATGCCGATGTGGTAGGCAGTAATTCTTTATTGAATGAAGTGGAGCTGGTACAGATGATAGACCGGGTATTTGGCAAATTCGGAGTACGCGTTTCAATTAAAATCAATAACCGTAAGATATTGACCGGTATTGCCGAGATCATAGGTGAGGCCGATAAAATTGTGGATATCACCGTAGCTATTGATAAGCTGGACAAGATAGGCTTGGAAAATGTAAATGCGGAATTGGCTTCTAAAGGGATTCCTCAAGAGGCTATTGATAAATTGCAGCCGATTATTTTATTGAGTGGAAGCAATGAAGAGAAATTGGAAACTTTGAAAACAGTCCTTGCAGCCAGTGAAACGGGAATGAAGGGAGTAGAAGAAAGTGAATTCATATTAAAAACCGTATCTACACTGGGTGTGAAGAGTGAAGTGGAACTGGATTTGACTTTGGCTCGTGGCTTGAATTATTATACTGGCGCTATTTTTGAAGTGAAAGCCTTGGATGTACAGATTGGCAGTATCAGCGGTGGCGGCCGTTATGATAACCTGACCGGTGTCTTTGGTATGGACGGTATGTCTGGTGTAGGTATCTCTTTCGGAGCCGACCGTATTTTTGATGTGTTGAATCAGTTGGATTTGTACCCGAAAGAAGCGGTGAACGGAACTGAACTGTTGTTTGTAAACTTCGGTGATAAAGAAGCTGCTTATTGTCTGCCTATCCTGGCAAAAGTCCGTGAAACAGGGGTACGTGCCGAAATTTATCCGGATGCTGCTAAAATGAAGAAGCAGATGGGATATGCCAATGACAAGCAGATTCCTTTTGTTGCCATTGTTGGTGAAAATGAAATGAACGAAGGGAAACTGACTTTGAAGAATATGACTACGGGCGAGCAGTCACTGGTTACACCGGATGAGTTGTTGGCAGTAGTGAAAGCTTGATCTCATCAAGCGGATGTTGTCGGAATAGTCCGGTATATTCATCCGTGATTATCTATGCGGATTAACAGATTATTTTTTTTCTTCCGTCACTATATCTCCTTTAGAATCAGTGAGATGTGGTGACGGAAGTTCTTTTTCCCCTCCGAAATGGTTTGTTCTCCTTTCCCTGTGTGGAGTCGACAAGGCGGAATGCCCGTTCTTGTTGTTGATTGTATTTCTTGTTTTAAGGATGAAAACTGATGGAGCTGACCTGAAATATGATTTTCTTTTGCGAGGGTCTGATATTATTATATATATTTGTGAAATGCTAGCCTTATAAATTTAATCAGATGATAGATGAAAAGCAGTTGATATCCCATTTGTATCAAAATAGGGAGAATGGTCAATGGATGATACAAACCAATGATGAACATCAAAAGGGGGTTGCTGATATGGCGGCATCCTTCGCCGGGCAGTTCGGACTTCCTTCTTGGGGGCGTGCGCTCGGCCTACTTCATGATAAAGGAAAGGAATGGGCGGCATTCCAGCAATACATACGCAAGATGAATGGTTTGCCTACGAGTGACAAGAAGCGCTATGATGATCATACCCATGCTTTTGTGGGTGGAATATTGGCAAAAGAATTTATGGGAAAGGATGTTTCCCATCTTCTTGTAAACCAAATTATTTCTCATCACACGGGGTTACATAATTTCGGTGATGTGGAAAACATATTGAAAGAGAGGCTATTGTCCGAAGAAATAAACGAGGGTGACATTAGCATAAACAAACCTTTATTATTCCAAGAATTTATTGATTCACCTTTTTCTAAATCAAAGGTTGAATGGGAACACTTTCATCACCTTTCCCGTATGCTTTTTTCCTGTCTTGTAGATGCCGACCGGCTCGATACAGAACGGTTTATGGATGTAGAGTCATGGCGGAAGCGGGGAAATTTGGCTACGCTTGTCGATTTGTTTCCACAACTGGAGGCATATATGCAAAAACTGCAATCGAATGCAGCCGATACGAAAGTGAACCGCATCCGCCAGCAAGTGAAAGAACAATGCAGTAGAACTTCTTCAAGCGAAAAAGGATTTTATAGCCTTACAGTTCCGACGGGAGGCGGTAAAACACTTTCTTCTTTGTTATGGGCCATGAAGCATGCTGTAAGCCATTCAATGAATCGTATCATCATCGCCATCCCATATACCAGTATTATTGTGCAAACGGCAGGGCTTTTGAAGGAAATCTTTGGTGAAGAAAATGTATTGGAGCATCATAGTAATTTCGACCCCAATGATATTAAGGACGAGGAAAATAGGGAAAAAGCAAAATTGGCTACAGAGAATTGGGACTATCCCATTATTGTCACTACCAATGTACAGCTTTTTGAATCTATGTTTAGCAATAAAACATCTGATTGCCGCAAACTGCACAACATGGCAAATTCAATTCTTGTTTTGGATGAGGTTCAGATGTTGCCAACCGGCTTCTTGCAGCCGATAGTCGATGCGCTGAAAGCGTATCAGGAAATGTTCGGGATTTCGGTATTGTTTACCACGGCAAGTCAGCCGGTATTGAGCGGTCTGATAGAAGGAACAAATCCTAAAGCTGATTTTAAGGGAATAGAACATATCAAGGAAATTATTCCGGAAGAATTTGCTTTGCATGACCAACTTCGCCGTGTGAAGTTGGCAATCGATGATACAGGAAGAACATACGATGAGATAGCTGCAAAGGTGTCTGAATATAATAAGGTGTTGTGCATAGTGAACACTCGTAAAGATGCCAAAGAGCTGTATGACCGTTTGCCCAATGACGGAGTGAAATTGCATTTGTCTAGAATGATGTGCCCTGCCCACTTACACGAAACTATTGGTAAAATAAAAACTTTATTGAAGGATGGGTTGCAGCCGATTGTCAGGGTCATTGCAACCCAACTTGTGGAGGCTGGTGTGGATATAGACTTTCCGGTTGTGTTCCGTCAAGAAGCAGGACTCGATTCTGTATTGCAAGCAGCGGGACGGTGCAATCGGGAAGGACGAAGTGCCATGGGACATACATTTGTGTTCAGTCTGGCTGCAGAGAAGCGAAACCCCTTCGGTTCAATGGCTGACTCCAACAATGCTCGGTTGAATTTGCCGGAAGATAGTGATTGGTTTGCTCCTTCTACCATGAAAGCGTATTTTTGTCAATTGTATAGCAGAAAACAAACATTTGATGAAAAGGATATAAAGCACTGGCTTTACAAACCTACTGAGTTATGTTTTGAAACTGCATCAAAAGAATTTCGCCTGATTGATGATACAAGTATAAATGTTATCGTAAATTGGGAAAACAGCATGGAACTTATAGAGCAGTTGAAAGAATCGGGGTGTACCTACTCGTTGGTGAAGCAATTGGCGAAATTTACTGTAGGCATCCGTTCCTACGATTTTAAGCAACTGAAAGGCTATGGGCTTGTCGAAGAAATATTGGAAGGAATATATGTATTGGCAGACAGGTCTCAGTATAATAAAGCCACAGGTCTCAGTCTTGATAACCATTGGCTGGAGGAAGTATTAATGATATAAAGAAACGGATATGACAAAGAAAGAAACATTGAAATTGTTTGAAGAACGTAAAGTCCGCACCGTGTGGGATGATGAAAAGGAAAAATGGTATTTTTCGATAGTTGATGTGGTGTCAGTTTTAACAGACAGTGTTGATGCAACTGCTTATTGGCGTAAGTTAAAGCAAAGACTTAAAGAAGAGGGAAATGAAACCGTGACAAATTGTCACGGTTTGAAAATGAAAGCCGCAGACGGTAAGATGCGACTTACAGATGTGGCTGATACAGAACAACTACTACGTATCATTCAGTCTATCCCATCTCCCAAGGCAGAACCGTTCAAGCAATGGATGGCACATGTAGCATCCGAACGTCTTGATCAGATGCAAGACCCTGAGTTGAGTATTGAGCAAGCTATGATGGACTACAAGCGACTTGGTTACTCTGACAACTGGATAAACCAACGCTTGAAGAGCATTGAAATCCGTAAAGATCTTACAGATCAATGGAAACTACATAATGTAGAGGAAGGTGTTCAATATGCTACTCTTACAGACATTATCTATCAGCAATGGGCCGGAAAGTCGGCAAAGGAGTACAAACAGTTCAAGGGCTTGAAGAAAGAAAATCTCCGGGACAATATGACCAATGAAGAATTGGTTCTTAATATGCTGGCCGAACTCTCTACGACAAGTATTACTAAAGCTAAAAATCCTCAGACATTGGGTGAAAATATGCAGTGTGCGGCTGATGGTGGTGATGTGGCTCGTGTGGCACGCGAACAGTTGGAGCAAAAAACCGGTCGTGAAGTGGTAACTCCCTTGTCGGCAAAAAGGTTTTTTGAAGGTCAGAAACCAGAAGATTTATTGGAAAACAAGGAAAACGATGAATGATATGGAATATACAGATAAAGAATATTGTTTGGAGGTGTGGGGCGATTGGGCTTGTTTCACTCGTCCGGAATTGAAAGTAGAGCGTGTGAGTTACGATGTCATAACGCCATCGGCGGCACGCGCCATCTTTGAAGCGATACTGTTTAAACGCTATGCCATGCGTTGGCAGGTAACAAAGATTGAGGTACTCAGGCCTATTAAATGGGCTACCATTAGACGGAATGAGGTGGGGGCAGTTGCCAGTAAATCACCTATTATTATTGAAGATAAACGTCAGCAGAAGAACACGTTGCTTCTGCTGGATGTGCGTTACCGAATTTATGCTAAGTTAGTATTTATTCCGGTAAAAGACCGTCCGAAAGAGGCTTTTGCCAAGCATCAGCCAAGTGCGGACGAGAATCCTATGAAGTATTATCAGATGTTCGAACGCAGGGCATCACAAGGGCAATGTTTTACGCAGCCCTATCTCGGATGTCGTGAGTTTTCTGCAAACTGGAAGTATATTGAAAGTACTGATAATCTTGATTATCCCTTAGCCGAAGACAGAGATTTCGGTATTATGCTTTATGATATGGACTTTGAGGGAAATCCACACAAACCGGATGCAATGTTTTATAGAGCCCAAATGAAAAAGGGAGTGATTGTTGTACCGGATAAAGATAGTGAGGAGGTGTTGAGATGATATTGAAAGCATTATATGATTATTATCATCGGAGTGGAGATGATGTGGCCCCTTTTGGTTTAGAATACAAAGAGATTGGATTTATTATTGTTATTGATAGATGTGGAAAATTTCTGCGCTTTGAAGACAGGCGTATAGATAAGAAGTCGGCACAGCAGTTTCTTGCATCGGCAAGTAAGTATCTGATTATCAAATAGTTAAATTGATTATAATCGATTAGTATGGCGCTCTTTACGGGCGCCTTTTTTGTTGCACAAGTATCGTTGATAATCGTTGCTAAGCCTTTTTACGCCATTTTTTGTACCTCCTGTGTACCTCACCACGAAAATCTGAGGATTATCGTTGGCAAGGTCGTGGAGAACTTTTACGCCATTTTACGGGATTTTACGGAGTTATACAAAAATATTGGAGAAATAAGGAGAAATAACATGAGTAGCAACATTGAAATCAGACGAATCTGTGCGTGGTGCAAGCAAGAATTCATTGCGCATAAAACAACTACAACCTGTTGTTCGCACAGATGTGCAAACCTTCTGTATAAACAGAAGAAACGTGAGGCTTCTATTAAGGCTAACAACCAAGTTGTCGAAAAAGTCATCAAGGAGAAGCCGATTGCAAAAATCAGAGACAAACCTATTCTTACTATTACAGAAGCTGCCACATACATTGGAGTAACCCGACCTACTCTTTATGGCTATCTGAAAAGAGGTGAGCTAAAAGCCACCCGACTTGGATATAAATTTCTATTGAAAAAAGAAGATATTGATAACTTATTCAATAAGTCTATAGAATTTAAGATTCCAGTCAGAGACAAACCTTCCATTAATGATTTCTATACCACCGCTGAAGTTAAGGAAAAGTATGGCGTAAAGGATTCCTGGATATTTCACATCGCTAAGGAACATAATATTCCACGAACATTTCACCGTGGGAAAACCTATTGGAGCAAAAAGCATATTGATGACTACTTTGCAAAGAAAGCTCCCGATCCTGAAATCAAGGAATGGTACAGCACACAAGACATGCAGGAGAAGTTCGGCATGACGCTGACGGCCATCTATTCCTTTGTATCAAAGAATGCCATTCCCAAAAAGAAGGTCGGCATCATGGTGTACTACTCCAAGAAACATGTGGACATTGCCAAAGGTCTCATTGCACCCGAAGAGCCGCAATATTACACCATTGCAGAAGCGATGGAGCGATTCAATCTGACACGAGACCAACTCTACCATTATGTGAAATACCATAATATCCCCCGTATCAAGGTCGGTAAATATACCAAGATTCTGCGGGCAGAGCTGGACAAGTTCTTTGAGCCTCCAAAGATAGAATGAGTCGAAAGTTATTTTCCGGTGATAAATACCACCATCAGAACACCTATTTTATTTGCAACAAAAACAAGTATTCATCAAAAAACAATATAGCTATGACACTTACATGCACCAATGTAACTCTGAGACAAAAGCCATTGCGTAACGACCGCATATCTCTTTATCTGGATTATTATCCGGCCATCCGTAATCCTTATACGATGAAGATGAGTCGCCGGGAATTCCTCGGTATCTACATCTATGCCAAGCCCAAGAACGAGCAGCAAAGAATGTTCAATCAGGACATGTTGAACAAAGCAGAGGCAATCCGCTGTATCCGTGTCCAGTCGCTTATCAATGAAGAATTCGGGTTCCTAGACAAGAACAAGCAAAAGGTAGATTTCCTCGCCTACTTCCGAACAAAGGCACGAGAAAAGTATGAGAAATGGGATTGTGTTTACAACCACTTCGAGAAATTTGTCGGCGGCAAATGCACCTTTGGTGATGTCACCGTGGAATTGTGCGAGAAGTTCAGGGATTACCTGCTCAAATGCAAACAGATCAATCATCCCAATGCCTACATCTCACGCAATTCGGCCGCTGGCTATTATTCAACTTTCCGTGCCTTGTTGAAAATAGCCTATAAAGAAAAGATGTTACGCGAGAACTTGAACGACTTTCTTGAAAAAATCGAATGGAAAGAAGTCAAGAAAGAGTATCTAACACTTGATGAAGTCAAGAAACTGGCAGCTACTCCCTGCAAGATTCCAGTCTTGAAACAGGCATCCCTGTTTGCTTGCATGACCGGTCTCCGTATCAGTGATATTTTGAAGCTGGACTGGCGTGATTTTGAAGTCGGCCCGGATCAAGGCTATTACATCCGTATTTGCACCGAAAAGACAGAAACCGAGGCCACCCTTCCCATCAGTCAGGAAGCACTGGAGTTGTGTGGCGAATGGGGCACCGGAAAAGTCTTCAAAGGCTTAACCCGATCCATGACTCATCATCCCCTGAAACAATGGATTGCCGAAGCCGGAATCAGAAAGCACATAACCTTCCACTGCTTTAGGCACTCGTATGCGGTCATCCAAATCTCTTTAGGCACAGACATTTACACAGTATCGAAGATGCTGACGCATAAGAATGTCACTACCACTCAAATCTATGCTGATTTGGTCAATTCCAAGAAGCGAGAAACGGCGAATAAGATTTCTCTTAAATGAAAACACTACTCCAAAGATAATCTGTACTATACAACTAAAATAGTACGGATTATCTTTGATATATGAAATTTATAATATAGCGATTATCGCTATATTATATAGGTCTAATATAGACTTTCACTGATAGACCATCATGTTCTTTAGTCAAATCATGCTCAAGACCGCGAGGATTTCGTATATATCCTTCGGGATCAAATACAAAACAATATAAAAATTTGCATTTTGGATGAGTCTTATATTTAGCAATATCAATGATTAACTGATCACCTAGCTCTTTATCTTTTAATCCATCGCGTGTCATTTTTACTTCTATTGAAATTTCTTCATTTTTCAACAAAAAGTCCATACGATTGTTACCGCCTGCATATGAAGGCGTCCATTCTTCTGGTCGGACGTCCTCAAAATGTAATCGTAAAATAGCGTTTAATAAATCTTGAACATCGTATTCATCTTTAATCTCTAACGTAGGGCGTCCTGCATGCCTACGCTTTAATTGTCTTGCACATATATGAAATTTCTCAAATATTTTACTTAGAACTTTATCATAGTCCACTTCTGCTATTTTAGGATTTATCTCATGAAAAGCTTTTAATATTGCAATAAGTTGTTCGCATTCATTTTCATCGCACATATTTCTCTTGACCCAAAAATCAAATCTTTCAGTCTGAGGATGGTTCGGATACAATGATTGCAAAAACATCAAAGACTTTGCTCCCCATTCTGCATAGCCTTTACTATCTGCGATATAATCTCCAAAAGAAGTCCTTCTCACACTCATTAGGAATGATTCACCTTCTGTTATTAATTCTTTCAAATCCATATATAATTCATATTGTTATCTACAATCTCATAAGTAATTCAAAGATACTGATTTATTTTGATTTTACCCCCTCCAATTTATACGAAACACACAATTAGAATATAATTGGGATTTTTTCGTTTGACTCTGGCTTATTAGCTAGGAAATAAACTACATATCGAGGACAAATGCTGCCACTTTCTTGGATTTATAACATGGTATCTATGAAATGACATATATTTGCGCACAAACAATTAGCAAATATCACTATGAATCAGAAAAGTATAGAACATATAGCACTTTATTCCTTTGTATTGGTAGGTATTCTTGTTGTTGGTGTTTTAGCTCGTCAGTTTGTTATGTCCAAAGGTGTTGACGATTTCAGTAGTAGTGTTGCATTTTTTGCAACAGTAATTGTCTTGATGGCGATCTATGCCAGTTTACAGACAACTTTCAATCAGTTTCTGTTGCCACACATAGAAGCTTTTCTATTGCGTTTCTCTGCTTTTCAAACGATGAAAAATTACAATGACACCGTTTCTGCGCCGGAAGCCCTTACAATAGAAGAAAAGGCTGCGCTGCTCAGCGGAAAAAATGTTTGGGAAACACAGGACATTCCAAGATTGCAGATCCCTTCCGCAGTTTGTTCGGACGGGCCCAGCGGAGTACGGCGTCAGGCAGGCAAAGGAGATCACCTGGGCCTGAATGCGTCCCTGCCGGCCACCTGCTTTCCCTCCGCTGCTACGGTGGCTAACAGCTGGGATGTGGAGCTGGCAGAACAGATCGGCATTGCTCTTGGACAGGAGGCATCGGCCCTGGGAGTAGATTTTCTCCTGGGACCGGGGCTGAATATTAAGAGAAGTCCGCTTTGCGGAAGAAATTTTGAGTATTTTTCGGAAGATCCTTACTTGTCAGGTAAGATGGCAGGCGGATATATAAAGGGAATTCAGAGCCAGGGAGTCGCTTCCTGTCCCAAACATTTTGCAGTAAACAGCCAGGAAGACCGCAGAATGGCGATGAATGCAGTGGTAGATGAGAGAACCCTGCGGGAAATTTATCTCACTGGATTTGAGATTGCCGTAAAAGAAGGCGGTGCCAAATCCATTATGAGCAGTTACAATGAGATCAATGGTGTTTATGCCAATGAAAATAAACATCTTCTTTGGGATATCCTTCGAAAGGACTGGGGCTTTGAGGGGATTGTGATTACGGACTGGGGCGCATCCAATGACCATATCAAGGGCGTTTTAGCAGGATCAAATCTGGAAATGCCTTTTCCGGGCCATGAATCAGCCCTTGAGCTGGTGGAAGCCTGCCGGAATGGAAAAATTTCCAAGGAGGAAATTGACAGGAGAGCAGGGGAATTGCTGGAGACGATTCTTACCCTGAAGACACAGCAGAAAATGGACGGGAAGGATCAGGCACAGGAACCGGCAGTTCCCAGGACGATGCTGGAGGAACATTATATTCTGGCAAAACGGGCAGCGGCAGAAAGCGTGGTGCTTTTAAAAAATGAAAAGGAGATTCTGCCTCTTGCATCGGAGAAGCGGACAGCAATCATCGGAGATTTTGCAAATATTGCAAGATACCAAGGCGCTGGTTCTTCCAATGTAAATGCAGCGAAAGTGAAAAGCATTTTAGAGGCAGTGGACCGGTATCCCATTCAGAAAGCGGGCTTTTCGCAGGGATATGAGCGGGGCGGTCAAAGAAATTTGCAGATGGAAAAAGAGGCGCTGGCAGTGGCGCAGGAGTCAGACCAGATATTGTACTGTTTCGGGTTGGACGAGATCAGTGAAGTAGAAGGGATGGATCGGACTCATATGCGGATACCGGAAAATCAGCTGGCACTTTTGCAGGAACTGTCCAGGCTTGGCAAACCGGTGATCGGAGTGCTGAGCGGCGGCTGTGCAGTGGAGATGCCCTGGGAGAGCTGCTGCGATGCCATCCTCCATACTTATCTGGGAGGAGAGGCCGGGGCAGAAGGGGTTCTGCAGGTACTTACAGGTCAGGTGAATCCTTCCGGAAAGTTGAATGAAACCTACCCCATGAATTATGAGGATACGCCTGCGTATGGGTATTGTCCTGCAAAATTTCGGGATTCCCAGTATCGGGAGGGTCTCTATGTGGGCTATCGTTATTATGATACTGCCAAGATAGGGGTTCGTTATCCCTTTGGATATGGACTTTCCTACACAACCTTCCAGTATTCCGACTTAAAGGTAAGCGAGAAGCAGGTGTCTTTTGTTATCAGGAATACAGGAGAGCGGGATGGAGCGGAAGTGGCTCAGCTCTATGTAAGCTGCCCGGAAGGAAAGGTTTTCCGACCGGAAAAGGAACTGAAAGGTTTTCAAAAGGTATATTTAAAAGCCGGGGAAAGTAAAACAGTCACGATACCACTGGATGATAAGGCATTTCGCTACTGGAATATCAAGACCAATCAGTGGGAGCGGGAAACATCCGGATATCATATTCTGGTGGGTTCCAGCAGCAGGGATATCCGTTTGGAGGATACGCTTTTTGTAGAGGGAACTACAGAACACCTACCTTACAGCAGAAGCATGATAGAGTCCTATTATACAGGAAAGATCAAGCATGTGGCGGATCAGGAATTCGCAGCCCTGATGGGAGGAATTCTTCCGGAAGAGAAAAAAAATCAGGAATTGACCATTAATGATGCTTTGTGTCAGATGGAAGAAGCAAAAAGCAGTTTTGCAAGACTGGTGTTTCGGGTTCTGACCAGAATGAAAGACCAGAGTCAGAAGAAAGGGACGCCAAATCTGAATGTGCTGTTTATCTACAATATTCCCTTCCGTGGGATTGCAAAAATGACCAACGGAATGGTGAGTATGAAGATGGCGGAAGGGATGGTAACTGCTGTCAATGGCCATTTTTTCCGGGGGCTGAGAAAAATAATCAAGGAATATTTTGAAAATGCTAAGGCAAATAAAAAATTTGAGAAAGAGTTATCAGAACTTCAATAGCGATTAAGATGAATGAGGTGAACTATGGAGAAAGCAAAGATATGGTGGGGAGGATTTGTACAAAAGCATCCCACATTGGCTCAGTTTTTGGTGTTTTTTCTTGTGAGTAACGGAGTAACCGTACTGCAGATGATCCTGATGCCGGCGATTAAAGCAGGATTTGGTGCGACCTCTCTGGTGGATACCGGATTTCAGGTGCTGCGGTGCGGCAGTGTAGGCGGTGAACCCTACTATGTATTTGACTATGCTCCCGGAGCAATCAGTCAGGGCGGGGGAGGAGGATTGGCCTACTTTTTAGCAGTGGAAATTACCATGGCGATTGCTCAGGTAATAAACTTTTTTCTTCAGAGAAACGTTACCTTTAAGTCCAACGGTTCCATTGCCAGAGCCGCCATGTGGTATGTGATCGCCTATCTTATTATTTCCGTCGGTGCGGCAGCGCTGCAGGGATTTTATAAAGATCCGATCTATGGTTTTTGTCAAAATCTGCTGGGAAGTACAGGAGTGATGGTGGCAGATGTCATTACCATGCTGATTAACTGTGCGATTTCTTTTTGGGTATTTTTCCCGATTTTTAAGGTGATCTTTAGACAGAAACCGTGTGAAGCGGCTGCATAAATCAGATGAATAGGAGGCGGGAAAAACAATAAGAATTTGCCTGCAGCCATAAATGAGCGGTGTTTCAGATTAAAATAACAGGGATTTCTGATATGCTGAGGCTGAAATCAGAAATTCCTGTTATTTATTATTCAGCAGAGTTATTCAGATACAGATAAGAAAATTAAATTTTCCTGGTGGCTTCCCTTAGCCACTGTCTCTCAGCCTCTTCTAAATAGGGGCTGATCTTTTCATATACTGTCTGATGATATTGGTTTAAGATCCTGCGCTCTTTTTCTGAGAGCAGGGAGGGCTCCACTGCATCCAGATCAAAGGGGGCCAGAGTAATGGTGTCGAAGTCCATGAACTGTCCGCAGGGCTTCTTTTCAGCCTTTTTGCAGATCATCATGGTTTCGTGGCGAATGCCGAATTTCCCCTCAGCATAGTAACCGGGCTCATTGGTGGTGACCATGCCTTCCTCAAAGACAGCGGGCTCTTTGCGGCCGGGCCGGCTTCTCCACTGGAAGCTGTTGGGGCCTTCGTGGACATTCAAAAGGAAGCCAACGCCGTGACCGGTACCGTGGTTAAAATCCTCTCCGATCTCCCAGAGGGGCTCTCTTGCCAGATAGTCCAGATTTTTTCCGGTGCAGCCGTAGAGGAATTTGGCGGCTGAGAGATTTAAATTGCCACGAAGCACCCGGGTGAAAAATTCTTTTTCTTCCGGTGTGGTCTCACCCAGGGCGATGGTGCGGGTAATGTCAGTGGTTCCCTCCAGGTACTGTCCGCCGGTGTCTGTCAGCAGAAGTCCGGCAGGCTTAAGGGGCACATCGCTTTCCGGAGTGGCGGAGTAGTGACAGATGGCAGAATGAGGGCCGTAGGCAATGATGGGTTCAAAGCTGGGGCCAAGATAATTCTTTCCCTGGCTGCGAAGCTCCTCCAGCTTTTGGGCTGCGGAGATTTCAGAGATGGACTCTTTGCCTACCTGGTGCTTCAGCCAGTAGATAAAGCGGGTAATGGCAACTCCGTCCTTGATGTGCGCCATCTTTAAATTTGCCATCTCTACGCTGTTTTTGATCGATTTTGGCAGCAGCGTGGGATTCTCAGTGTCGATGATGGCAGCATCCTCAGGCAGCGCGCTTTTTAGCGTATAATTGGCACAGCCAGAGTCCAGCAGCACAGTTTTTCCGGCTGGAATCTTACCAAGGTATGCATAAATTTCATTATAAGGCATTAAAGTGATGCCATCATGTCTCAGCTCCCTTTGCAGTTCTTCCGGAAAGGCGGCTTCCTGGGCAAAGAGAAGCACCTGATTTTGAGTCATGAGAAGATAAGACAGAACCACCGGATTGCAGGCCACATCATTGCCACGGATGTTTAACAGCCAGGCAATATCATCCAGAGAAGAGAGAAGAAAGTAGTCCGCTTTTTTCTCTGCCATTGCTTTGCGGATTTCGGCTATTTTTTCATTTCTTGGTTTTCCTGCATATTTCAGCTCCAGACTCCAGGCAGGTTCACAGGAGAGGGAAGGGCGGTCAGTCCAGATGTCCCCCACCAGATCCAGGTCACAGGAAATGGATACTCCCTGGGAGGAGAGCGATTTTTCCAGTTTTTCTCCCTCCTTTGCAGTCATGGTGCGTCCGTCAAAGCCAAGGCGCTGGCCGGATTTCAGGGTGTTTTTCAAGTATTCTTCCACTGTGGGCACACCTTCCTCACCCATTTTATAGAGGGTGACGGTGGTGTCCTGAAGCTGTTTGGCAGCCTGGATGAAATAGCGGCCATCCGTCCAAAGACCTGCCTCGTTTTCCGTAATTACAGCCGTTCCGGCAGAACCGGTAAAGCCGGTAATAAACTGTCTGCATTTGAAATATTCTCCCACATACTCGGAGCAGTGGAAATCATCAGTTGGCACCAGATAAGCGTCTATCCGGTGCTGTTTCATAAGGCTGCGCAGGGCAGCCAATCGTGCTGGAATCATAGGTTACCTCCTACTACAGTGTATTTATGTTGCAAAATCAGCATCCGTGTACAAGGGACAAGACGGTCAGAGCCAGTGTATGATCTGGGGCGTTTGGTCTTTTGCAGTGGGCTACTGATTAGATGCCAGGAATTTTTGGGTCTGAACCTCTTTTCAGGGCATTCTTATTTGGCGGAAAGAGTATCAGGATGCATTTTTTTCGTAAATCAGCATCAGACCTTTTAGAAGCAGCTGATCATCCATAATAATTTTGTGCCGGCACAGAGGTGCAATGGAGGAGGCCAGGCCCCCGGTAGCCACCACAGTAGGTTCCTGTCCCAGTTCCTGGGAGATCCGTTCAATCATTCCGTCCAGACAGGAAGCGTTTCCGTAGAGAATACCGCTTTTCATACATTCGATGGTATTTTTTCCGATGAGACGCTTGGGGGGATCCAGGCTGATCTTGGGAAGCTGTGAGGTACGGCTGGTCAGGGAGTCTAAGGATACCTGCAGGCCAGGCAGAATCATGCCGCCGATATAATTTTTGTTTTCGTCAATCACACAGATGGTGGTGGCGGTTCCCATATCCACTAACACAAGGGGAAGGGGGTACTGGGCAATGCCGGCCACAGCTCCTACAATAAGATCGCTGCCCACCTGGGCTGGATTGTCCATCAGGATGTTCAATCCGGTTTTCACCCCGGGGCCCACGATCATGGCAGTTTGGCCGGTGATTTTAAAAACAGCGGCCTTCAGTCTTGCCGTGAGGGGGGGAACCACAGAACCGATGATCACCCCTTTTATTTCTTCCGGGCGGATGCTGTGCATTTCCAGCACATTTTTAATGGTTATGGCGTATTCCAGATCGGTTTTGGAGTGATCTGTGGAAAGCCGTTCCAGAAAGCAGATGTCTCTTTTTTTCAGACATCCCAATACAATATTGGTATTTCCTACATCAAGGGCTAAAATCATATGAGCCTCCATTGATAATTATAGTAGTATGACAGCGTCCGTGTACGAAGGTCTGCAAGCCTTCCAAAGGGAGGGCTGCGGAAATTTCTGCGCTGTCTTTCATCAGCGTATGTCCAATCGGCCTCCCCTTGCGGATGCTGCTTATGGACAATAGAAAAAACAGAAAAGGCTGAGGCAAAACAGAGGCCTATTCTCTGTACTGCCTCAGCCCAATATGCAAATCTAGCGGGCAGCTGCCAGCTGTTTTGTCCAAAAAGAAAGCAGAACCTTGCCAAGGGCAGTGACCAGAATCGCTGCTGCAATGGCTTCCGGAATACCTGAGGCAAGGATGGTGCCTTCGATAAGTCCGTACACAGCGGTGACAGCCACATTTTTAGCCTGAGCGTACTGAACTGCCAGCAGTTTGTAAATACTGCCCATAACGGCGACTGTATTTACCATGGAACCGAAAAAACCGGTGACGGGAAGGGCAACCCAGGGAGAAACCTTCAGTTTCCGAAGGGCGATCCACAGCCATCCGGCGGCTACTCCGATCAGGATTCTGCATCCTGTGGAAATCCAAAGCGCCTTAAAGATCCCGGGAAGATCTGTGCTCAAAAATGGGGAGAAGGCAAAGGAGAGCAGGGTGGGTGCAACGGTATTGCTCACCATAGAGCAGATACCAAAAACGCCTCCCAGGATCGCTCCTGCAGCTGGTCCCAACAGAATCGCACCGATGATCACAGGAATATGAACAGTTGTCGCCTTAATAATAGGCAGCTGTATCATGCCAAGAGGCGTATTCGCCAACAGGACGACCACAGCGGCCATAAGTGCAACACTGACCATCCAACGGGTGTCTTTCTTCGTTGTTTTCATATTTAATTTTCCTCCTTGTTATTATTCCCCTAAAGGGGATACAATACAGGAAAAGTATAGCACGTTCCCCTTTGCGGTACAATATGAAATTTTTAAAAGCTCCAGGCTGGCTTGGAAATGCAAAATACCCTTGGCTTCTGGAATACAAAAGGGAGACAGTGCGCATTTTTACCGGCAATGAACCGTCTGGCCAGACGAAGAAGTCTGGAGACTGGGTACTAAGAAAGAGGTTTACAGCCTGGGAGTGAAATGTTAAAATCGGGATAGTATGGTAGAGAACTGCGCTGTTTTGAGGTGGAAAATAGAAAATGACAACGGAAAAAAGCAAGGGGCAAAAGACAGTAAAAGGCGCAGGAAAGGCGCAGGAAAGGCGCAGGAAGGACACAGAGAGGCCATGTCATTTCAGAAAAAAGAGTTAAACAATAAAAGCGAGCCGGAAGGCTTTGCAGAAGAGCCGTTGATACAGACCAGAGAAGTGATGGAGGCAGCTCTGGAGGCAGGACACATCCTTCTGGAGAATGGAGCGGAAATCTTCCGGGTGGAGGAGACCATGGATCGGATCTGTCATCATTACGGGCTGGCATCCGGGAATGCGTTTGTGTTAAGCAACGGCATTTTTGTCACTGCAGGAGATACGAAGGAACAGGTCTTTGCCAAGGTGCAGCATATCCCGGTGAGCGGTTCCCAGCTGGATAAGGTGGTTGCTGTGAACCAGCTTTCCAGAGAGATCGCCCAGGGAAAGTATACCGTACAGGAGGCAAGGGAAGCGCTGAAGCGAATCAGAAATATGCAGGGAAAGACTAGGTGGGCCAGAATACTGGCTTCCGGTCTTGGCAGCGGCGCTTTCTGCGTCCTGTTTGGAGGAAATCTTCAGGATGCTCTTTCCTCAGCAGCGGCAGGACTGCTGCTATATCTGTTTGTGCTTGGCATGGGAGAACGCTTATCCAAGATGGTGTTCAACATCGCAGGAAGCGCTCTGGTAACGCTGCTGTGCGGCTTTTTTGGTTTTGTGGGGCTGGGGGTTCACATGGATTTTATGATTATGGGTTCTGTCATGCCGCTGATCCCAGGAGTTCCCTTTGTGAATGCGATCCGTGATATGGCCAATGGGGATTATATTTCAGGGTCTGTGCGGATGCTGGACGCGCTGCTCACCTTTGTGTGTATTGCCATTGGAGTGGGACTTGGGACCGCTCTTCTCCATGGGACACTGGGAGGAGGCTATCCGGTATGAGATTTTTTGGCATCACACAGTCAGGTATGCTGCAGGTGTTCGCCGCTGTGCTGGGAACCATGGCTTTTAGCCTGTTGTATGGAGTTCCCAGGAAATATTATCCTTACTGCGGAGCCATTGGAGGAGCCGGATGGCTGGTGTATCTGGCGGCTTCTTCCTGGGGCGGTATTTTGGCTTCCTTGGTGGCTACCATGGCGGTGGCTCTTTTGTCCCGGCTCACAGCCATACGGAAGCGGTGCCCGGTAACCGTATTTTTGATCACCGGGATCTTCCCTCTGGTACCGGGAGCCCAGGTGTACTGGATGGCCTACTATTTCGTGACGAATGAGACCGGATTGGCTGCCAGCCATGGCTATTTGGCTGTTAAGACGGCTTTTGCCATTGTTCTGGGGATTGTGTTTGTATTTGAGATTCCACAGCGGGTGTTTGCAAGAAGGAGGAAAAAGGAATGCTGAAAGGAAAGACAGTGATTTTGGGAGTGACGGGAAGTATTGCAGCCTACAAGGCAGCCAATCTGGCCAGTCTGCTAAAGAAGCAGCATGCAGATGTGCATGTGATCATGACCAGAAACGGAACCCAATTTATCAATCCCATTACTTTTGAAAGTCTCACAGGAAATAAATGCCTCGTTGATACTTTTGACCGGAATTTTCAGTTCCAGGTGGAACATGTGGAACTGGCCAAGCGGGCGGATCTGGCTATCGTTGGGCCAGCCACCGCCAATGTGATGGCCAAGCTGGCCCATGGCCTGGCGGATGATATGCTCACTACCACTCTGCTGGCCTGTCAGTGTCCAAAACTGATTGCTCCGGCGATGAACACCAGGATGTATGAGAATCCGGTGACCCGGGACAATGAGGAGACGCTGCGCCGCTATGGGTGGAAAGTGATTGCTCCGGCAGTGGGGTATCTGGCCTGCGGGGATACGGGGGCAGGCAAATTCCCGGATGAAAAGCTGATTCTGGAGCATATTTTAAGGGAAATTGCGTTTCCAAAGGATCTGGCGGGGAAAAAGATTCTGATCACAGCAGGTCCTACCCAGGAGGCCATTGATCCGGTGCGCTATATTACCAATCATTCCAGCGGGAAGATGGGGTATGCCCTGGCAAGAATGGCCATGCTTCGGGGCGCGGATGTGACTTTAGTGACGGGGAAGGTGGCTCTGGAGCCTCCGCACTTTGTGGAAGTGGTTCCCATCACCACAGCCAGGGAGCTGTTTGAGGCAGTGACCTTAAGAAGCGGGATCCAGGATATGATCATCAAGGCAGCGGCTGTGGCGGATTACCGCCCGGCAGTCTGGGCGGATGAAAAACTGAAAAAGTCTGACGCAGAGCTTTCCATTGCATTGGAGCGGACGGAGGATACCCTGCAGTATCTGGGGGAACATAAGAAAAAAGGGCAGCTTCTGTGCGGCTTCGCCATGGAGACATCCAGACTGGAGGAGCGGGCCAGAGAAAAGCTGGAGCGGAAGAACCTGGATCTGATTGCAGCCAACAATGTGAAGGTGGCAGGAGCCGGGTTCGGGACAGACACCAATGTGGTGACCCTGATCACCAGGCAGGAGACCAGGCAGCTGGAGCTGATGAGCAAAGAAGCGGTAGCCACAGAGATTCTGGATACCCTGGCGGGGATGGGAAAATAGGAAAGGAGCAGGAAAATGAAAAAAAATTATGAGACAGTCTGGGAGATTTTTAACCAGTGTGCCAATAATCAGATGCGGGATGTGTTTATTGACGAGGTGGAGCTGGAAGATACCGATGCCTTCATCCAGGAAAAATTTAAGGATAAGAATATGACTTACGAAAAAACAGTTCTGGAGAATGGCACCATTGTGTACGATATCAATGCTTCCGGTATCCGGCAGCGCTACTCCTTTACGGAGTTTTAGAATAACAGAGATTGAAGAAAGCAGGAAAATAAAAAATGGAAACATTTTTCACGTATATGGAGGAACAGGGCGTTGATGGGGCTCTGTTAAGGCAGATCCGCAGGTTTCGGGAACAGTATCAGGTGGCAAAGCAGGTGAAAAACCGATTGGCTCAGCCGGAGATCCCTTTCTATGGAAAAGAGATTTTTGAGATGGCAGCTTACGCGCTGCTGCAGGGAGAGAATATTCTCCTGACAGGAAGCAAGGCTACTGGAAAAAATGTGCTGGCAGAGAATCTGGCCTGGCTGTTCGGGCGTCCGATGTACAATATTTCCTTCCATGTAAATACAGACAGCAGCACCCTGATTGGAACGGATACCTTTCGGAACAATGAGGTACAGCTTCGCACCGGCCCGGTTTACGACAGCGCGCTCTATGGAGGCTTTGCAGTATTGGATGAGGTCAATATGGCCAAAAACGATGCGGTTTCTGTGCTCCATGCTGCGCTGGATTACCGCCGTGTACTGGATGTGCCGGGATATGAAAAGCTGCAGATGCATCAGGCAGCCCGCTTTATCGGAACCATGAATTATGGCTATGCGGGAACTAAGGAGTTAAATGAGGCGCTGGTATCCCGATTTTTAGTGATTGATATGCCTCCGGCAGATGAGCAGACCCTATCCAGAGTGCTCACTTACCTATTTCCGAAGATGAAGCAGGAGGGAATGAAGCAGATCTGCGGCCTGTTTTTAGATCTGCAGACCAAGGCTTCCAACCATGAGATTTCCACAAAACCTCTGGATATGCGGGGGCTGGTGGGAGCCTTAAAGACCATACAGGGAGGACTCTCACCCAGGCAGGCCCTGCGCATGGGAATTGTGAACAAAAGTTTTGATGTGTTTGAGCGGGAGCTGGTGGAGGATATTGTGATGACCAGGATTCCAGAGGAGTGGGGACCGGAGAGGATCTTCTGAAACGGAATCAGGGAAGGGCTGGCCGGCGTTGGCGCAGAACGGGTATTTGGCTTTATAGAAGAAGGCAGTGGAAAAGAAACGGTGAGATGGCGGGTTCAGAGCGAGGCGCAAGCAGAGAGAAAGCCAGGATAAGAGCAAAATAAGCGTAAGAGAACAACAAGGAGGTGTCCATGGAAAACCGACTGACAGAAGAGTGGGACTATGAGGAGGAAGAAAAGCGGCAGGAGATTGAGACCCGGATGAAGAATCTCATGTGGACCGTCAGCGGCAATTATCAGCTGGATACAGGGCTGGATGTGGATTCTTTCTGGGAGTCCAAGTATGTAGCCATGTATGATGCCATTAAACAGGGAGCCTTTGACCGCTATTTTGATAAAAATGAATTTGCCCTGTATCTGGTAAAAAAGGTGTACTATGGGGCTGATCAGGCTGCTCTTATGTCCCTGACCCAGCTTTGCGTGGATATGGCCGCTTATCCAAGGGTAGTGAAGGAACGGCCAGGAGTGGTGGAGATCCGCCGCCGGGCCTTTGAATATCTGCTGGAACACCGCTTTAGCAGGCTGAGTCAGAATCTTCCGGGAAAGATGAAGATTGTTCTGATGAGAGGTATCCTGGATGGACGGTGGGAGTGTGAAATGAGGATCCGCAAGCCTCTGGAAAAGGTGCGGGCCATGGAGGAAGCCAGGGATACCGTGGAGCTGATCGAAACGGTAGATGAGCTGTACAATGACCTGATAGATCCTTCCTTTGTGAAAAAACACGGGGATTTGGCTCATGTGCTCTCAGCCACCCTGGAGGAACTGAAGGAATTTGACTGGAAGGACTATCTGGAGGAGGAAGCGGATCAGGAACTTTTGGAGCAGTATGTCTCCCAGTTGGAACACCAGATGACCGTCACGGAGGAATTTCAGGAGGAGAAGGGATCAGAAGAGAGACAGAGGGGGAAGACCAGACGGGTGGTGGTGCTGGATCAGGAGGCGGTAGAGCGGATGTACAGTTACATTGAAAAAAGCTACGGCCGTTCTTATCTGAGCGATCTGGAGCAGCGGCAGATGAATTTCCGCCTCTGTCGGGGCGCCCATAGAGACTGCAGGCTATTTTACACGGATGGGATTCTGGCGGATCCGGTGATGGTGAACGCCCAGCTGGTAAACGCGAAAGCCCAGGCCAGAAATAACCAGCGGCTTTTTTTGAATAGTCAGAATCTCATGAAACGGAATGTGGAGACTATGACAGATTTTCTTCGGCGTTCTCTGACGCTGCGGACTCAGTCGGAGGATCTTCCTTCCAGGTATGGACAGATTGTGCCTAGGAAACTTTGGAAAGTGGGGAGGGTGAGAGAACCGGGGAATTTGTTTATCCGAAAGACCAGACAGGATTCCTCAGAGTTTGTGGTGGAAGTTCTGATGGATGCCAGCGGTTCCCAGAGAGACCGGCAGGGACAGGTGGCCCTTCAGGCCTACATCATCAGTGAAGCGCTCAGTAATGTGGAAATCCCTCATCGCGTGATGAGCTTCTGTACGTTCTGGGACTACACCATTCTTCACCGTTTTCGCGAATATGACGATCCCCGCACAGCAAACGACAATATATTTAACTATGTGACCTCCTCTAATAACCGGGACGGGCTTGCTCTGAAAACCGCAGGCTGCGGACTGCTTCAGAGAGAGGAAGAAAAAAAGATTCTGATCGTACTCAGCGACGGGCGTCCTTATGATGTGATCGTCAACCGCCCAAATGCCAGGAATCCCAGGCCTTATCAGGGGGCAGTGGCGATCTCTGACACTGCCACAGAGGTGCGGCGGCTCAGAAATCTGGACGTCAGTGTTCTGGGCGTGTTTGCAGGAGAGGAAAAAGATCTTTCTACAGAAAAGAAAATCTTTGGAAAAGATTTTGCATATATTC
>ENA-ORTM01000160-ORTM01000160.1-human-gut-metagenome-genome-assembly--contig:-NODE-160-length-82294-cov-4.978417_pt1 | contig 82294 bp, 85 predicted proteins | sample MGYA00241909_ERZ509182 | MGnify/ENA primary metagenome ERZ509182 (study PRJEB26280, sample SAMEA2338855) | human gut metagenome | biome: human gut; feature: human-associated habitat; material: faeces...
CTTTCCTTTTAATAATTTTACGATATGGTCAACGCCAAACCTTGGATTACAGTCAGCCAGTATATGGACATGGTCTGACATGATCTCCATGTCTAAGATATCAAAATCATTTTCTTCTGCTATCTGTGTAAAAAGCTCCTTTGCCCGTTTTGCGATCTCATCGGTTAAGACTTTTCGCCTGTATTTGGGGCAAAATACTATATGGTATTGGCAGCTATATACAAGATGGGAAGAATGCTTGTATTCTTTTTTTGCTTCCGGATAATTCATATTCTATAACCATCTCACTTATTATTTATGATATATATTATATAACAAATAGCATAGAATGTCAAATCTCGTTTTTCTTAATTAATCTTAATCCGGGGTCCGTTTGTCGTTTTCCTCTGCACGGATAAATCCGGCAGCATCCAACTCTGTTCTTCTGTGAACGACTATCCGAAGGCTGCTACTTTGCAGCTAAGGGACTCACTGAAAGATATGATAGAACATCCGAGGAAGAATCCGAAATTTTCAAATTCGGAAAAAGGTGTGCTGCGGCTTTTGTATTACAAAATTATTTATTCCGACAAAAAATACGAACCGGGACAGACGGCTCTTGAGCAGATCCTGCAGATCAGCCGGATTGAAGACAAGTATCATGAGATCGGGATCTATACGGAAGTGGATTTTTGGGAAGCGGTTTTTGAGTCCGCAGAAGCGGTCAAAGATGGAATTTATGGTTTTCGTATGAACAATACGGCGTTTTCACGTGATGGAGAACCCGCAAGAGTTTTTCTTGTTAAGTACAAAGACAAGTATATTGTATACACATCTGAAGAGTACAATGGGAACTATTATCCGGAAGAACATCTAAGCGATCTGGAGCACGATCTGTTTGATGATTATAATGAGGCCGAAAAGTATTTCCAGTCGCTAGAAAACGCAGGGCTTCTGTCAGGGAAGGATCAGATTAAAAACTGCAAGGTAGAACTGGATGAGCCGGATGCCATATATATCAAATCCTATCCGGATATATATTGTGATGTCTATTTTCGTGTCTATTATTGCCGAAAGCTGATTATGGACCATGTAGGAAGTCTGGACCCGCAAAAGATCAACCAGGCAGTTGCGGATTATAAGAAATTCTGTGAGGACAACCATGTCTCGATCACTGATATACACAAAAAACGTCCCTGGAACTCTAATCAGCGATATTACGTTGTTGAGATGTGCGAAAAAGACGAAAGCCGGAAAATTTTATATATTCATATTCCGTCGGCTCTGCAGGGAAGACAGCGGAATGTCATTGATCTTATCAAGCCAAACAATATTGTTCAGAAAATGCGGTGAGAAAGGAAGAACTTATGCTTTGGTCTACACTGTACAATAAGATCGGAAAACAGCCACTTAGGAATACGCAGCGAAATCAGGTGTATGCGATGCTGGAGAATCCGAAAACACATCAGAAGGAAAAGGTTTTCTGCTGTTAAAATACAATACTTCCGGTCATCCATATTTTGTCCGGGATTTTGAGAAAACAGAAGGAAGAAGTATGAAGAATGAAAGAAAAAATAAAGGTTAACAGAAATTGTGTAAATGCAAAAATCCAGGCACATATCCTGTCTGAGCCGGAAATGAGAAAAACCGGGTTCACCGATCATGGAAAAGACAACTGGTATTTTTGCCGGATGTTACGTTTTCCGAAAAAGAAACTTTACCGGGATTTTGATGTTTCCTTTTCCGTAACCATTCCCAAAAACAGGGACGATATCCGGATCGATGTTTTGGATGAAGCCTTCCTGCAGCCATATGACTACCAGCGGATCCTGTCTGACCATCCGGACCATGAAACTGCCCTGATCGTACAGGAGCAGGTGGAGAAGTGGATGACTTATCTGCAGGAAGGCGGTGTGCTTTCGGGACATATCCGCGGAGAATATATTTGATCCTGCTTTTGTATGAGAAGTACAGAAGTAGGATTTTTCGTGTGAGAAAAGATATTTTTCATATTTTCTTATAATAAAGAAAAAACGAAAGGAAAATGAACATGTCAGAAATATTGAGTTTTGAGGAATTTGTCAGTAAACGCAATGAAGCCAGGGCTGTGATTAAAGACTACGTAATTGACTGCTACATAAAAAAAGTAAAAGAAAAACTCCTTGAAGAAAATCCAGGTATTTCACAAAGGCAGCTTAAAATGAAAACCAGACAGGCCCGGGATTCCTTTAAGGATTCCGCAAAATGCAGGGAGTTGATGGAAGCCGTACCGTTAGAAAACGTCTCAAAATCTTTGAGAAAAGCATATGATACTTATTGCGAAGCAACCAAAAAATTCATTGCATATGAGAAAATGAAAAAAGATGTGGTAGAGGCAATCCCTGAACAGATCAAGGATGCGTATCCGAAAGCCAGGCTGTTAAGGAGAAAGTTCATCCTGCATATCGGTCCGACAAACTCCGGGAAAACGTTTGCCGCTTTGGAGAAGTTTCGCGAAGCACGTGAGGCGGTTTACCTTGCGCCTTTGAGACTTCTGGCTCTGGAAGTGTATGAGAACACGAATTATGCCGGAGTGGACTGTTCCCTGCTGACAGGCGAAGAGGAGGCTTTTATCGAAGGTGCTTCCCATGTAGCAGAGACTATCGAAATGGCAGACATGAACAAACGATACGATGTTGCCGTCATTGATGAGTGTCAAATGATCGCGGATGAAGACAGGGGCGGAGCGTGGACAGCTGCAATCCTTGGACTCTGTGCGGATGAGATCCATATCTGTATGGCTCCACATGCTGAGGATATTGTAAAGCGTCTGATCGAATACTGTGGGGATGAGATCGTGGAGATTGACAGGAGAGAGCGCATGACTCCCCTGGAGCTGGATCCGGACAACTGCCGTTTTCCAGATATCGTAAAGCCCGGGGATGCATTGATCGTATTCTCAAAGCGCAGTGTCATCAATGTTGCTGCGGAGCTTCAGGGCAAAGGCATTGAGTGCAGCATGATCTACGGGGCCCTGCCCTATGAAACCAGAAAGGCAGAGACAGAGAGGTTCTTAAATGGAGAAACAAAGGTCGTAGTGGCCACTGATGCCATTGGCATGGGGCTGAACCTGCCGATTAAAAGAGTGGTATTTCTGGAAACAGAAAAGTATGACGGTTATGAGATACGGCTTTTAAAACCGGAGGAGGTACAGCAGATCGCCGGACGTGCAGGCCGTAAGGGGATTTATGAGGAAGGCCGGTTTACTGCATGTGGGGGACGGAAGTTTATCCGCCAGTCCATGAAGATGTCCCCCGAAGAGATTGATTTTGCCCGTATCCGATTCCCCGGTTTCCTGGTTGCCGTAGAAGGAAAGCTGTCAGGTGTGATGAAGCGATGGAATGAACTGGAAACAGAAAGCTTGTTTTTAAAAACGGATATCGACCAGCAGATCGATCTCTGTCTGTGGCTGGAGAACCATTCTGATGATAAGGAAACGATCTACCGGCTCATCAATATCCCGTTCAACGAAAAGAACGATGATATCCTGTTTCTGTGGAAGACACTGGCATTACGTGTGGCAGCAGAAAATAACATCGACCTGACGCGTGAGATCGAGGCTCTGGCAAGGGAGAAAAAGCGTATATCCGGGATGACTGACACCAGTCAGCATATCCAGCAGCTGGAGTTTCTGTATCAGAAATATGACCTTGTCCACAACTTCATCCGTCTCTTTGGCAAACTGGATACCAGGGATGCAAACAAGGAACTGCTGAGAAAGAAGAAAAAAGAAGTATCCGACGAACTGACTGCGATCTTAAAGAAAAAGAAACTTAAGAGAAGACAGTGTTCTTCCTGCGGAAGATTCCTGCCCTATAATTATCCGTACGGTATGTGTTCCGACTGCTATGAAGAGATGCAGGCGAGAAGATATAACCGCTACTACGGATATTATGGATACGGTGACTTTGAGGATTATTAATTAGCAGCGGACGGAGGTAATTCCGTCCGCATAGCCGAAAGGAAAAAAATGAAATTTGTAAATTCTATGCTTGTGGCTGCATATTTGCTCATCGTCGGATTGACCGCCTGGTCATTGGTACAAAATTTTGGTATTAAGGAAGTTTCTGTGGAAGCGGAGGTTAAAGAGATCCTTTCAGTAGAATATCCCGGCAGATTGGAGACGAATACTACGCTACTCTGCAGATATTCGTACAATAGCAGGGAATACGAGGAAAAGGTCTTCCGCGAAGGCTCCTGCAGAAAAGGAGACAAGATCAACATTGTAATTGACGCAGACCACCCAGATATTGTCATTAGGTTTTCCCAGAAATCAAAAGTAATCTTTCTGTCCGTAATGCTTGGGATCATGGCGGTGTTTGCCATTGTTCTTCTTATTGAGAGCTTCAGGCTTAAGGAATGACATATTTTCCGCGGATATTCCAGTTGTATGGTACAATAGGATTACAAAAACAGTATGGATATCGAGAAGGAGAAAACAATGGCAAAGAATGAAGATGGATACGAAAAATATCTGGGATATATTGAGGACAGCCTGGATGAGGTTGCAGAAAAGGTTACAAGGATTTTCGATGAGAGAAAGAAAGGTCTTGCTGCAACGCTTTGCGGAATGCTTCGGGATGCAGCGTCCTGTGCCACCCACTATGAGTGGAGAAGAGGAGATTGTCCTTACGATACCTCCGGGGAACTTAAGGACTGCGGTGATATAGATTTAAACATTTCCATCGCCGATTTTTTGGAAGAGGAATATACCGGTGGCACAAAAGCAACCTATGTCAGTGGACATGGTTTTTCATATGAAACATATCAGGATTCCCTTACCAACGACACGATCACGCTTTGCGAAAATGTTCTGAGGGATGCAGTCAGGATCTGCCTGCAGGAAGCGTTTCCTGAGGACGAGGTGTCAGAAAGAGATGCAGAGGAAGTGATCTATGAATGTCATGATGACATTTATGATAATTGTCCGGCAGAAAGTTTTTGGCCATGCAGCGGGGCTTTGGAATATTGCGGGATAGATACGGAAATGCCGCTTAAATCTTTGTTTGATACAAAGAAAGTAAAAATTGTAGCGTTCAGGACAAAATAGAACCGTTTGTCATATTAACCAGTAAGTTCCGCGGATGAAGCATTGCGGAGTAGATTTGGACAATCATTACAATCTTTGTGTCAGGAAAGGAGATCAGATGAGTAATAAGCTCAAAAGAAAAGCGAAAAAGAAAACGGTTGATTTTGGAGAATATACAATCTCCCTGCCTTCCGGAACCATGCTGGAGTCGTTTATCAAATATACCGCGGAGGAACCGTGGAATATAGACAGAGTCACAGATTTTCTGGATGCGCATTCAGCCAGAGTCAGAAAAAAGGTAGAAAAGAATCAGTCTTTCTCCCAGCAGGAAATGGACGAAATGTATGAGTTTAGTGAGTATTTCTTAGATCAGTATACCGACGAAGAAGGATGTCTTGATCAGGAGATTGCAGACTGCTATGATGAAATGCCATTCATACTACGGGTCATTAGTTCGTATTTTGATTATCAGGAAGAGATTGCAAAAACAGAAGCTTTGAGTTCCCTTTCTGATGTTGAGCTAAAAGAAGCAGGAATGCTGAGAGACAAGATCCTTTCGGCTGGAGACAGCCTGCTTATTTCGGGCCTGGTTTCCGGAGAAATTGTATCGATGGTCCTTTTGGATTTTATTATGCAGGATCCGGAGAAAGCCGCGGAGTATCGTGAAGACTTGCTTTTTGACTGTGCAATAATGATCTATGAAGGCGGATTTTTGGTTGTAGATGTCATCGATGATGAAAAAACAAAAATATTTGGAGTCGCTGGACTGGAACCTGGAAAATGGAGATCAATGAGCAAAGAAGAACTGGAACAGGTCGTTTGCTCTGATGAGGACGGTAATCCAGTACCCTTGGATGATGGAGAGGAATTTGTTGATTTTGTAGATATGGTAAAAGAGTAGAGAAAAAGTTTCATACTCTCGATTAACAAAAAAAGCTACTTCCGACATATATTCGGAGGTAGCTTTTTTTTGCTAAATCACTTTACCGTTATCTTAAATCTGAAGATTTTTTTGGAAACATATACTTTTTTATTAGTATTTTTCGGATAAACCTGGAAAGTAATGGTTGCGGTTCCTTTGTTCTGGCATTTTAATTTGAGGTAATGATTTCCGTGGCTGTCAGCGTAACATGTATTGCACATATTTTTAACTACTTTGCTGTTACTGCTTGAACTGCTTGTAGCGGCATCTGGAAGAAACACTTTTAAAGTAGTTCCTTTTTTCGCAGTTCTTGTTTTTGTAGAAAACTGCAGCCGTGGCATCACATCAACTGCACATTTTGCGATTTCCACGTTCCCTTTTTTTAAAGTAATAACAGAAAATGCTTTGGAGGGACGGAAAGCTCCAGTAGTTGTTGTCTTTTTTGCAGTGATTTTTCCACTGGAACTTACGCTAACAACCTTTGGATTACTAGATATCCATGTGAGTCTGCCAGGAAGTTTATTGATTTTTGACGCAGGATGCGTTGTTCTTAACTGTAAGGAATCTCCTTCGTACAAAACTGCATTGGTGTAATTCATTTCCGACAAATTAAAAGAGTAGTCTCGTACAACAGATGTGGTAGTTGTAGCCATAACCGGAGCTGAAGCGGGGAGTATCATGGAAGCAGAAACCGCATACACACAAAGTTTTCTTAATATCTTATTTTTCATTTTAAAAACCTCCTTTTTCCCAAAGTGAAAAAGAATATGGAAAAATAAAAATTACAAATTTTCAGCTTCTGAAGGATTCGGCAGGTCTGTATTTCGGCTATTTATTTTAAATTCAGCAGATTTTGTTGTGCCTGACAGGTTTTCAGGCACTTTTTTTTCGTACCAGAAAATACAAACCTGAAAACAAAGTATACTTATATCATGAACAGCAAAGACAGCTGTTCATACCATTCATTTTTTGTCTTTCGTTTTTGGGCATCCGCGGGGTTCGGAATTAACCGCGGATGTCTTTTTTTTGCGCATATAATTTCGTTTTTTTATCATATCAATTAAATTGGCTCTCATAAGTAATAAATTTTGAAATACAAAAAAGTGAATTCGAATTCACTTTTTTATTTTGTTTCACCGTTCTTCATTTTCTTTCCGTATCAAAAACGAAAGGAGAATGTAAAAATGAATGATACTATCTACAGAGGAATGAGAGACCTTGTCTATGTAGCTCTCGGAAAAACAGCTTACAGTAACAGTTCCGAGTACCTGGAACTGAAAAAGCATTTCAGATACCCTGGTGAGGTACTGGAGCGTATGGAACAGTACGGGTATTCATCCAATGACGATTATATCTCTGCCATGGAGGTCGTACTGTGGATGAAGGAGACTCTGTCAGCAAAGCAGATGGAAGAGATGTTCGTCGGAACCCAGTTGGAAGACTTTGTAAAAAGGACAAAGGAAAAAGCAGGAGATAACCTGTATCTGCTGTACGAGCTTTATCTTTATGAAAAGAGTAGCAGAGAACAGATCCTGACATCTGTCAGTAAAACTCCGCTGGAAACAACCGCCGGATTCCTTGACTGGATGACATCCAACAGGCTTTTTGGAGCTGCGGACTATTCCCTTGCAAAGGATATCGTCCTTTCCATGGATGGAGAATTAAAGGCACTGAACAGACTGGATGCCGTAAAAGATGCCGATCTGTTTATCCATCTGATCAAATTTGCTTTCAGGCTGGTATGCCATGATTCCAGGTTTAAATCTGACGAGGATTATAAACGGTTGGGTTTGACCGGACTGCTTGTTGCCTTAAAAGATCTTTATTCAGAACCAGTAGGCAGATCTTCCAAAAAAGTCCTGGAACAGATGGGATTTTCCGAAATGGATATCCTTAATCTGAACTGCGGGATCTGGCTTATTAAGGATCAAACTCCGTATACCTATAATTCCATAATCAAATGGTGGAGATTAAAGAAACGCTGGTTCCAGTCTTTGTTTGTACAGAAAGAAGAGATCACGATCAAGCCAGTTATTGAAAAAATGATTGAGAAGGAAATGCCCAGAAAGATCGATGGGGAAAATCTTACAAGGGAATTCTATCTGGAAGGATTTTCAGCAGAGATCCCTGTTATCCAAAATTCCTACCTTTTGTTTGATCTGTTAACCAGACGATTGGATGGAAGCGGAAATGCTTCCCATAACAGCATGGGTAATGTCCTCAAATGGAGGAACATCTGTAAAAACCATGATCTTTCGGTTATGGGGGATGTGCTTTGGCTGAAAGGCCTGATGGCGTATCTGAATCCCCAGGGGGTCTCCTTTAACATATATATCTCAACAGGAGCTGACCGGAACAAACAGATCTATGCAGAAGTGATCAAGGACTGTGAAAACCTGGAAGAAAAGCAGGAAGTATTAAAGGAAATCTTCCAGAAAGATGTAAAGGAATTTATTTACCAGCATCCAGGTTTCTTCAGAACAGGATTTCTTGACCCGCTGTTTATTTCCGGCTTTCTGGACATGGACAGATATTACAAAGAGAACAGCTGTGATGCTGCAAAGTATTTAAGAAACATGGAATATCCTTTCCAGCTTGCTTTTCTGCAGAGGTTCTGCGAGGACAGAAACTGGCAGTTTACTTCCGAGGAAGCTGAATTTTTAAAAACAGCTGTCAAGGACAGCTGGATGGTAAGTCTGGCTTATGCAAATAAGTCGACCGACACCTGCTTCCAGCGTTTTTCTACAGAAGAAAAGAAACTTCTCCTTGGGCTTGTGTGTGAACTCTGTGTCCGTATTCCTTACATCTGCCGGCTTGACCTTTTGATGGCAGGATTGATTGCAAATACGGAAACAAGATTCATACTCGGGGAAAAAACCGCCCAGGAATGGTACCGGATCTTAAAACAGCGTGATTTTGGATATCAGGATTCCCTTGACCGGGATTTCCTTTCCGCTGAGGCTTATAAAAAAATCCAGAAACAAAAAGAAGAACAGAAGGAGAAAGAAAGACAGGACCGGGAGGCGAGAGAAGTAGAAATACGGAAAGCGTCGCTGGAAGTAAAACTTCAGGGACTCACCATCAAGGAAGCGGCTAAAGTTTTCGCAGGCAAAGTTCCGTCTTTTGTTTTTTTAGATAGAGAGCGGACTCTTGCTTTATTGGAAGTGTATAAGGAGCACTTTGAGGACAAAGAGATTTTTACCGATAAAAAAGTGATCTGTAAATTGATGAAGTTCTTTCTGGACTGCTATGAAAACAATTATATTACGAAACCAGTCCTGATGAATAAACTGGGGCTGCTTAAGGAGGATTAAGGATGAATTACTTAGAAAACATGGGAGAAAATTTGGAACTGTTAGATCTTGTAAAAAAATGCAATGTTACGACATATTCGTTAAGAAGTATACGCGACAAAAATACTGCCATTAAAAACCTTAAGGGGCTCCGAGTGGAGCTTCTCAGAGTTTCTCCGTCTTATATGAGAGAGAATCCATGTGAGCTCGTTAAGACTGAGGTATTGAACCATGCGGAAGCCGTGGAAACCATCAATCTACTTGGTGAAGAGGATACCCTGAATCTTGAGGAAATGATATTATTAGGTTCTTTTTTTTCGGAGCATATCCCATACGATCCTAAACTACTGGCTGACTGTGTGAAAGCAGTAGGAGTACGGGAAAAAAGCAAATACATGCGAATATACTATGATTTGCTGGCAAATGGAAAAAAAAATCTGTTTAACAGTGTATTAAGATTCCCCAGGCTGGCAGCGGCAATCTTACAGGAATGCGATTCCAGTAATGAAGGCGGATTTGAACGCAATCTGGAACAGTTCTATATCCTGGATGACCTTGCGGATTCCTGGGATGTGAACAGGGAATCTGAAAGGATTCAGACATTCATTAAGATTCTTAACTGCCCCGGAGCAATGGAGATCTATGTCCAGGCCGGAAAATATGCAAAGAGTGTGTTTCTGCCTGAGTCCAGGGATTATTCAACTGCTGCGGAGATTGTTGGGAAAACCATGGCTCTGCTTGCAGAAAAGCTGTCAAAACTGGATCCGAATGTAATGATACAAAGTGATGTTTATAAAAGGTATTTTGAAAACGCTTCGTATATTAAATTCGACCAGAAGCTTCTTTCTGGTTACCTGAAAAACCTGACTGACATGGAGCCTTATGATGCAGGGAAGTCCGTGTTCTGGAGGGCTGGATTTCTTGGCGTCTGCACTGGGAACCGGTATACAAAACTTGTCTATCAGATGGCTGGAAAAGCCAATGAAGAGAATCTGATGGAATTGGTCTACGAAGCTATTGTTGACCATAAGAAAAGTTTCCTGCGGCTGATGGAAGATGCTCTGGATCTCTTTTTGCAGGTTCCTTATGAGTCGATCCTTTTTGTTAAAGATTTCCGTAAGCTTCTCAACCTGAACACGCTTCAGAAAAAAGATATCCTGACATTGTTAAAGAAAGACAATGAAGGCAGTTGGCTCTATACGTATAATACCATGGAGTTTCATGGACTTAGTGGGACTTATACTTTTCAGGAACTTCTGGCCGTCTGCGTACAACCGGAATGGATCAGAAAAACATATGCAAAACTGGATATGCGTGTGGATGAAAAACTCCGCCGTATCCGCCAGATCTTTCGTTTTGGTTCCCTGAAAGAAAACAGGGATCCTGCAGCTATAGCAGCGGCTCTGTCCAACGAATCCTTTGAGGATTATTGTACCCGCAAAGGTATCAAGGATGCCTCGAAATCAGATCTGTTCCAATTGATGGAGCTGGAACAGGCAGATGAAAAGGTGTCTTCTGTTGCCAATGCAGCAAGGACAGAGCAGGATGTAAGAACGATCCTGCGTAACCGGAAGCCGGAACTGTTTGAGATGGGACTGGATGCGTTTAAAAAAGCGTTCACCGATCTGGATACGGACAGCAGCTGGCTGAAAGAACAGATCGAGATCCCGAAAGAACACCTGGATGCCTTTACTTCCTTTTGTCTGGACGGAAATGCTTCCATTGTTCATGATTACTATGAAAGCAACTACGGACAGCAGGTGGAAAACGTCCTGCTCATTGCAAAAGCAACGATCTACGGGCTTCTGGACGAGGTGAAGTATAAGAATCTCCACAAAGAGATTGGATACGCGATAACACCGGAGCAGGAAAACACCTGGAAAGAAAACATCACGCTTGTGGACGGTAAGGTAAAAACAGGAGAGTATACGGATTTTGTCAGCTGCATGAACATCGGCGTATTGCCCGAAAGAACCTGTATGAACTACAGGGATGGAGCTTACAATGAGTGTCTTCTTTCTACGTTCGATGCAAATAAAAAAGTCATCTATGTTACGGAAGAGGATGAGATCATCGGAAGGGCTATCCTGAGGCTTACCAAGCTGTCAGATGAAGGAGACAAGAATTTGCATTTTGAGGATGTAGCAGAAGATACTCCTGATAATAAAGAGAATCTGGTTGTGTTCCTGGAAAGATGTTACAAAAACGGATTTTCTGGTAAAAAAGCAGCCATGATCTACCGAAAACTTTATGATCTTGCCAAAAGGAAAGCCGAACTCCTTGGAGCCGGACTCGTCCTGGCTGATGATTATAAGACTGTTGCCGAGCTGAACGGTTTGGCAAAGAAATGTTCGTATATCTATGTTTCTGAAAGTAAAAATGGAAAACAGTATCTCGATTCCCTTGGAAGCAACTGCGAGAGCGGCGGATATTATGTCCGCGGAAATTTCTTTTTTGCCTCATAATATTACCCGGGGTATCTGCCCCGGATTACTGTAGGTGTTCTTCCCCCGGATCTTTTCCGGGGTTTTTTGCATTCGAAAAAGGTTGAGTTTGATCAAAGTATTTGCAACTTACACCAGAACTGGTTTAAAATAAGGGCAATCATAGATTAGCGAAAGTCCGCCAAAATGTTTCCTGATGCATTGGTGTCTTTCGCAGAAAGGCGGATTATGAAAAACCTGTCCATATTTTCTACCGTTTTGATGGCGGTATATACGATTTTTCTGATACTCGCAGATCTGCGTCTTTTCTCCGTCTCCGCGGCTTTTGGCCACATGTCAAAAAGCGTAACCGGATGGATAATAGACGGGGCAGATCTAAGCGTAATCGCAGGCACACTCAGTGTTAGTGTTTCTGTCCTGATCCTTATATTTGCAGTCGTCTTTCTTTTTTTCTGCATTGCCTGTGTGATACTGACTGTGCTCTCTTATTGGCTTATCCGCAGAAAAAAATACAAAGCCGATGCCTGGATGAAAATTGTCGTTTTCGGTTTTGCATTGGCGGGGTGTCTTAAACTCGTTTCGTTCTGGATTTCCATTCTTCTTATACTGCCGGTTGTACTTTCAGTAATTGTCGTTTTTGGAAAAAAATAATTTTGGGCTCTTGTTGTTTATTCGAAAACAAAAGCCCGGCCATATAGCCGGGCTTTAAAATATATTGGCCGGTTTTGACAGCCTGCTTAATTTAAGACCATTCTTGCTGTCAGTTTGTGCGCGGATGGAGGCAGCTCAAACAGGATATGGACATGGTCCGCCTCCCCGTTGAACTCTGTCAGATTTCCCCTGAAACGCTCCTCTATCAGATATTTCGCATGAACCTTAAAAAATCCATGATCCCGGGACTGATGACCTTCCTCCTGTATTTGACTACAAAAACGGCATGGTATGTAAGACAGCATACAGAGTGTGCCCTCCTGCTATAAACAGTTTTCTTTTCTGACATAATATCCCTCCTGAAATTTTTCCTGATAAGCCTTGTTGCAAACACATGTTTGTGTTATAATGATATTAACATATAATAAAAGCGTTTTTAATATGACCGATTATGGAAAGCGGGGGATATAAATGGATATCATAAGGACAGTAAATGCAGACAGGCGTTATTATCTCGACGAAGATAAGATCTACAATGCAGACTCCCTGGTCGATACGATCCGGAGGTTTAATGACATAAAGATCCAGATGTATAACCATCTGTATGACCTGAGATACGATAATACCGGTGTCTTTTCAGATATGACTTATTCCCAATGGTGCACGGATACCTTCGGGATCAATGCTTATTATGCCTGTGCCATTTACTCCGCTGCTTCCGGGGCACTCGCATCCCAGAGCGAGCTGAACAAGATATATATCCGTTCCAAAGAGGAGGATCTGAAAGCACGTGACACAAAGATCAGTTCCGTAAAGGAACAGCTTGAGAGGAAACAGGCTGTCAAAAAGTCTCTGGACCTTTACCGTACCACCAAAAAATGGAAGACGCCTTATACCGGTTGCCAGCTTGCAATAGACAATGGGACGGTACATCTTTCCGGAAAAAAGACAATGGACACGGGGTCCTTTGAACGGATGGTCGAACAGAACATCCGTGACCTGAAGCACCGCCTGAAGATGCTCATCTCCTCCCGGGAACGTGCCGGCAAGAAACTGGAGGACCTGAAGAGATTCCCTCCGAAACGCATCCTGTTCGGGACAAAGAAACTGTATTCCCGGAAAGATGCCGTAGATAAGGAAGGGAACCCCGCTGTGGATCGGGAGGAATGGAAACAGGAACTCAATGATAAACGGCATGCCTCCATCAGCCTTCCGGGGCGCCATACCTCAAAGGACTGTAACTTCCTGGTGAGAAGGGCATCTGTCAAAGACCTGAAGGAAAAGAAATACCTGAAGGGGGACAAAGACGCCCTGATCATCCGGTGCATGGATGGTACGGAAGCAGTCCTTTACGGTTTCCACCCGGCACAGCTGGGAGAAGAATGGCTGAAGGCCCTTTTTACGGCACCCGTCAGCCGGAAACCGGTATGCTACAGCATCCAGTTAAAGCGTGACCCGGATGGCAGGCTGTACCTGATCCCTTCCGTCACCCTCCTCTTGGAGAACCACCATTGCAATGAGTCCCTGGAGGACGGCTGTGTATCCATCGACCTGAACTATGACCACGTGGCACTGACGGACATCGATAAGGACGGAAGGTATATTTCCGGCGAGATCCTGAAGTTCGATCCGGAAAATAAGACCTCCGGGCAGATCTCGGATGAGATCGGGCGTGTCATGTCCAAAGTCGGAAAGTTCTGTGCAGACAGAAAGAAACCGCTCATCATGGAGGATATCGACACGGTCATCTCCAGGGGCGGCATGCGCTACGGGAATGCAAAGGGCAACCGCCATGCATCCGTTTTTGCCTACCGCAAGATGACTTCCTGCCTGGAGAACCAGGCTTACGAAAGGAGCTTCGGCCTCATAAAGATCGACCCTGCGTATACAAGCCAGATGGGGAAATTCCTGTTCATGCGGAAGATGGGTATCTCCATCCACGCCGCAGCCTCCTATGCCATCGGTCTGAAAGGCATGGGGCTTCTGGAACTGCTTCTCCCGGATAAGGAGATGACGGAGAGGCTTTCCCCTTCCATCCGCGAAAAGATGCTGCAAGGGAAGGACATGCCCAGTCTTATGGCCGCCTGGAGGGAGATCACAAAGAAATTCAGCGGTGTATATACCCACAGCTTCTACCGTAAGATCCCCTATGCCCATAAAGAAGAACGGACAAAGACCGGGAAGCTGAAAAAGCCAAAATCCCTGGGTGCCATCGCAAGGGAGATGAAAGGCTGGACGGTCCGTTACTGCTGATCACCTGTAACTTAAGACAATGTTTCTTTTACATAGATTGTAACCATTTCTTATGGTTTTTGTAACTGTCAACCTCTCCGGGTATCTTACCAGGGATTCTGTACGTTCCAATTGTATGGGGCGGCAGGTACCTGGATGGACGGGATATCCGGAGCACCCGTCCGGTATGCTGCCCTTTCCTTCGGGTTTCGGGGGGCATATCGGATAACTGTAAGCTGGACTAAATCAGTATTTTGTGGGCTTCGGCCCACAGAATCCCCATCCGACGTCAGTCGTTTGGGGTAGTTCAAAACACTGTCCCGGTCACGAATCATAAAAGTAAAGACCATGTCCCAGAGACATTCAAAATAGCAGCCAAAATATATACATACAATTTTATATTTTGTACTTGCTAATTAATAAATTGTCGTAATACATCGCCTATTTGTATAAAGTTTTCAGACGTTGCACCAGCCTGAACATGTTGATTATTTTTAAGTTCTTCCTTGGCGAAAGTCCTAACGTTCGTCGTCCCCCATCGGGGCATTGCCGCGGAGCACGTTCATTCGCCCACCAGGTTAAGCTCTCTGAGTTGTAGTGTAGCTTAAAATTCCAGTTGCCGATGTCCTGAAAGCTGACGAGGCAGGGCTGTTGGTTTGAGTGTCAGATTTCGGCTGCGGAAGGTTATGCTGCGAACGAAAGACTGTCTCCCGGGATTCTGCGTTACTGGCCGCTGAAGTCTGTGAGACGTCCTTAAAGTCAAAAGTGAGACTCTGTCGTCTGTGTGATACTCTTTGGCTGCGGATATGCCTTGGAGATACTGCGGATGGTTCAGGTAACATGGACTGACTGTATCCCACTCCGCGGATATATATGGGGAGATACCTTAACTCTGAAAGAAAGACAGATGTGGAAGTTATGGCGTGTAGTACTGTATGTGTAATAATCCGATATTAGTGTGTTAGCTTAATGACATGAACGGTTGATTTGATATCTCTGGTTCTTCTGTTTGAACTGAGGTCAGCATGGATTCCGTCGGTTCCTTACAGTGTAAGGGATTTCGACTGTAGAATGGCTGCGGATAGAAGAGGTGGAGTATCTTAAGGGTGTTGGCTTTAAGATGGATCCTAGGTGTGTAGATGTTTGACGGTCAGTAATTGGATGATCGGTGGCTGCTGCCTGTCAATTGTGATTGCATACAATCTGCGGATGGGAATGATTTTAAACCCAGATGAAGGCAATGAAAACCATGTGTCGTACAAAAAAGTGAATTCGAATTCACTTTTTCCAGAGACGACGAAGGACTGTCGACTATTCTGTAATCCTTGATGTGAGCTGCAAAGGAGGGGATTTCCTCTCCGCGGATAGAGAGTGACTTGAGGTGCTTTATACATCCAATGACATACTGCGGAACAACTTCCTGGTAAGGAGTCCCTCTGCCAGAGACCTGAAAGAAAAGGATTACCTGCAAAGACAAAGACGCCCTGATCGTCTGGCTTATGGATGATACAGAAGCGATCCTTAACGGTTTCGTCTGGCACACATGGAGGAAGAATGACTGGAGGCTCTTTTGGCGGCGCCCTACAGCCAGAGGTCGGTATGCTGCATTTTCCTTCGGGTTTCGGGGAGCATATCGAATAACTGTAAATTGAGCTGAATCAGGGCTTTGTGGGATTCGACGCACAGAATCCCAATCCGACATCAGATTTCCGAAAAAGCTCGTTTTTCTTATATGAATATTCCAGTTAAAATTTCCATTAATCGCCTTCCTAATGGTATAAGAAAAGCACCTCGGGAGAGATGCTTTCGCTTAATGTCTGAATGATTCCCTTAAAAACGCAACGCAAATAAGGGAAATCAAGTCCAATAATGGTGGCAATCGCACCATCAATCTTTTCTGCAGATTTCTCTTTGTCGGCCTTAATATTTCCGACCGGGTATGTGTCGTTCCTTGTAAGAGTAGGAATGGTGTCATATCTTTCTATGGACTTCCCATAGAGGTATTTGACACCATTCCTGAAAGTGCCTCGAAACTCTTGATTTTACTGGCGTTTTCAGAATTTGAAATTTCCAGCACATTTGACGATTTTTTTAAAATGTCGTCATTCTTTGACACCAAATCAGAGAGTTTTCTCCTTGTGCATCTAAGATAATTTCTGTTCAGATACAGGGAGGTTCCCTGGGTATCCGCGGATACGGTCAGATAAAGTGTAGAAATCTGATCCATCCGTATGATCAGTTCGACAATATTACAAAGACAGGCGTAATCCTCTGATCCCGTACATCCCCAAAAAAATTGCAGGTGCCCTGGAAACTGCCTGCTTTGTTTTTAATACAGACCATGTTCTTCATACTTAAGTTGTATCAAAAAAAACGAAGGGAGAATTGATTATGAAGATCAAAAAACGAAGCGGAGAGTTTAGAGGAAAGAACTGGTGTGCAGCTGCCAGAGAATGGGATGAACTGAAACTGGAAAGCCCAAAGAACACCTTTTACGATAATGCAATCATCGTAAAGGAGATCATCAAAGGGTTCTTTCAAGGAAAGTATGAGATCTCGGACTTCTCTGACCTGGTAAGCCAGGGAGTGGAGGATGACTACGTTACAGAGAAAACAGGCGAGCTGAGAAGACATCAGCTTGTCAGATGTCTGGAGCGTTATTGTAAATGTGAATTCCGTCATCCTTATATTCCATCTGAACAGAAAGAACTGGAGATAGGAGATTATCTGGTCTCAGTAAAACCGGATGCTATCTTTGATGACGGATGCTCACTGGAAGTCGTCCTGTACCGAGCGGGAAAACCAACGATAACCCAGAATGGAAAGAAAAGGGATGGTTCCGCAGCGAAATGTCTGGAACTGTATTTTCTCTTGCAGTATGGCAGATCCCTGTTAAAGGACGGGGAGACAAAAACCGTCAAAGCCAGTTACTATTTCCTGCGGAAAAGTACGGACCGGTCATCAATGACCAACGCCTACTGGGATCCGGTTTATTTCGGAGAGACTGGTGGAAACGTGGTCAGCATTGAAGACCTCTATACCGGCGGGAAAAATACAGTAACCGGCCTTGATGCCGAGTATCTGAAACTTTTGGAAGAGTATACGGTCGGACAGGAGTGTACGGAGGAGGACTGTGAAAAGTGCCAATGGAATGCTTCCTGTCATTACGTGGAACTTCCCAAACGTTATGAGCTTAAGACGGGTTCAGGCAAAAAGGGGAAGATCATCCCGACAGATGCCCAGCAGAAAGTCATTGATTTCCGCAGAGGTGTGTGCAGGGTCAATGCAACTGCCGGTTCCGGAAAGACCGAGTGTATGACGGAACGCGGGGCAAGGATGTTCGAGGAAGGGATAAAACCTTCCGAGGTATTGTTTATTACCTTTACGGATGCCGGAGCTAATGAGATGAAAGCCAGGATCGCTAAAAAATGCGAGACGCGCGGACTCCATGTCAGCGGGGATGACATCCAGGCGATGACGTTCAATACTTTTGCGTACCGCATCGTGAAGGATAACTTTGAGGACTGTGGTTTTACCACAAAACCGATGGTGGTGGATGATATCCGTAATTCAGTGATCATCACCCAGCTGCTGGATGAAAATCCGGTGGCAGGACTGGATTACCTGAATTATGACGTAAACTCCCCGAACTGTTTAGGGGCACTGGCGTGTGCTAAAAAAACTTTTGAGACGATCAAGGAAACCCAGTATTATGATCTGGACCTGCTTAAAGATGCAGCCTCCGAAAAAGGGTTTTTCCGTTTCGTCGGTTCCACAGGGCTTTCAGCTCTGCTGTCCCTGTATGAGGACTACGATAAGCGTCTGAAGGAAGAAAATCTTTTACAGTTTGCAGATCAGGAACCCCTGATGCTTGGTTTTCTGGATGGACATCCGGATTATCTTGATGAGCTGGGATACCGGCATATCATCGTCGATGAGTTCCAGGATTCCAACGATACGCAGCTGGAGATCATCCGCAGACTGATATCCACAAAGTGTTTCAAGTCCCTGATGGTTGTCGGTGATGACAGCCAGAGCATTTACGGATTCCGAAATACCACGCCGGAAAACATCCTTCATTTCTTTGAGAAGATCGGGAAAGTAGGAGAGGACCTGTACCTGACGGAAAACCGACGTTCCACACCGGAGATCCTGGAGCTGGCCAATAAGATCAATGCATTAAATAAAGATCGTGTGGACAAGGATATGATACCGGTAAGGGAATCCGGGAAAAAACCAGTAGTAAGGGGCTTCCATGACAAGAAGACGGAGTACCGCTATATCTCGGAACGGATCAAGGATCTGATCGATTCAGGGTATCAGCCGGAAGACATCGCCTTCATTGCCTTTAAGAAAACGGAGCTTGTTGCCCTGGGTGCCGAGCTTACACAGGCAGGGATCCCATGGGTCATGATGAGCCCGCTCCCGTATATGGAGAATGCAAATGTCAAAGCAGCATTAAGTCTTGCCGAAGCGTTCTACCAGCCGGAATCAGACCTGCTGTACTTCAACTACCTGGTAGCGAGGTACCACGGCGACATCTTCCATAAGAAGAGCATGACCGAGCTGCGTCTGGAAGTGGATGAGATGAAGAAAACCTTCATGAGCATTGACCAGCTGGAGATCCCATACCAGAGGGTATTGTTCCACAAATTCCTGGATGCCTTAAAAGAGGAGGATGAGATCTATCAGGCTTTTCTGGACCTTGTTTATGCCAATGAGGACCTGCAGTCCGAGCTGGAATACATACGTAATTTTTCCATTTATGGGAAAAACGCCGGAAAGAAGATGGAACAGAAGTACCAGGGTGTAGTTTTGACGACCGCACATTCTTCTAAGGGCCTGGAATGGAAAGCAGTGTTTAACAGTATCAGCGGTTATGATTCTGCGTCATTGCATACCTCAGGACCTAAACATCAGAAAAAGGTGGAAGAAGCCCGTCGTCTGTTATTCGTGTCCATGACACGTGCAAGGGACCTGCTTTACATTACCGGACAGTATGTGGCATACGGTCCGAAAGATGACCGCACATACAACCAGTTCCTCAGGGAAGTGTTTGAGGCGGAAGATATCCCGTACTGCCCAGTCGATCCGAACGAAGGGCTGAAGGCACAGGAAAGGAAAAAACGTGCCGCAGCAAGGAGGAGTTCCCGTGAGGCAGGCTCCCATGAGATGACGGATGCCCAGAAAGCGGAATACAACCGCCAGGTTAAGGGGGCTTCCCAGTTGTCCATCTTTGATGCCCTCGACTCGTATTTGAAAAATCAGGCTGCCCATGACTGATCTCATGGGCTTCACAGGTTGTACCTTTGCAGGTACAGCCTTTTTTTCATATTAAATGGTAAGGCCGGGGTTCATCCCTGCCAACCAAAAAAGTGAATTCGAATTCATTTTTTTCGACTAAAAGGAGGGTTTTATATGTTTGACAGAACAGACGACTATGAAGAGAAGATCAAACCGATCTTAAAAGAGCTGAACCGGATGTGCGTGATCTGCGGTATCCCTTATTTTGCTGCATTCTGCGTAAAGGATATGGATGGGAAGACATCCTACAGGAATGTTCTTTACAGTGCCAGCAATATGTCTACGGTATTGTCTGATGACCAGCTATGTAAACACATCAATGTTGCAAACGGGTTCGATACCGTCCTGCATCAGCCGGAATTGGATTTCAGCGTATTTGACGACCTGGACGATCCGGAGCTGGAGATAGATAAATGAATATCTATATCATGGACAGCATGTACTTTGACAGCGTGGAAAAGCTTCTTCCTGCAGAATTTGCCAAAGGGTACAAAATACTGTTGTTTTATGAAAAAGGCAGGAAACTTCCGGACATTGTGTTTGAGTACATCAGTAAAGGCTGGATCATCTTAAGGATGCTCCCGAAAAAAATGGCTGACTGTATCCCTCTAATCACGTTCGAGATCGGGGTGCAGCACTCCGTCAACCCAAAAGATAAATTTATCCTCTGGGGGGACGCTTCCCTCACCGGTGTTTTTAAGGATTTTCTTTTATATGATGACTCTGCTTCCTCCTATATGGGTATTCGTAATATCCTCAGGGATCAGACAGAGGTAAAGGAGAAGTTCCCGGAAGAACCAAAGACAGGTGGAAAGAAATCTCCTGGAGGAAAAAAAGAAGCAGCCAAAAAGCCTGAACCGAAAAACTGCGAGTCTCCCAGAAAGAAAGGAAAGCGTCCGGATAAAGCAACTGTCCCCATAGCTGCGGACATGGATACGTTCTCGGATATGACCATGGATATGCTGGCCATGTTGGAAGTGGAAGATGGTGCAGTGCTTGACAAACCGGCAGTCCCGCCAAAGGAAAAAACGCCCAAAAAAGGATCAGACCGTCCTGTTGACAAAAAAAGGCCTGTCTCTTCAGAAAGCAAGGTGAAGCCGGAGCCACCAAAGCCAGACAAAAAACAGGATAAGGCAGAGGGAAAGCCTAAAAATACCAATGACAAGTTGAGTATGGAAAACAAAAAATCCGCCGGCAAAGAGGAGAAAACAAAAGGACAGCCTGACAGCCATAACAAAAACACAGAGGATAAAAAGAAAGAGCCAGAAAAGCAGCTGCCTGCCACAGAAAAAGGAAAGACAAAAAAAGCAGACTCTGCCGGCAGTGATCTGGAAGGAGTATTGGGGGAGTTTCTGCGGAAGGAGTGTTTTAAAAACTTCAAAGTAACGGATGATGAAGTGCGCAGCGTGATCCTGTCCCTTCTTGTTTCCGTAGATGCATCCAGTATCCGGTCTGGGATGCATCTATATAAAGAACAGTTAGAACAGTTTTTATCCGAAAACCGGGCAAAGGTACTTTATGACAAAACCGTTCCTTCATTTAAAACTTTCGTGGATTACTTTGGACCAAAGAAAGATGCTTAGTATTACTCTGGAGAAAGAGGTGGTCTTTACCGCCTCTTTTTTGTACCTTTTTGTCATATTACGTACGGACAGTTAAAACGCTGTCTGTTCTAAAACTTTTTTCCTTTCGTTTTAAGGCATCCGCGGAGAGTAAAACAGACCGTGGATGTCCTTTATTATGCGTCTTATCAGGCTTATCATTGTGTTTCTTCCCCTTATACACTACTTTGCATCGTACAAAAAAGTGAATTCGAATTCACTTTTTTCAGGTACTTCTATTATCTGGACTTCTGAGTCTCAGTGTCTTTTAACCCCTTTTTTCGTTTTTTTCATTTTTTTTCATTTTACAAGTGCTCAACAGATATCGGGATGCCGGTGTGGGCAAGAACCGGTATCCCTTCCTGTTGAAATATTTTGAAAGGAGAATTTTTAGAAATGAATTTTTTATCTTCAATGAAGGCTTCCGCGGAACTCACCTGCGGAAAATTAGTGCTCAAGAAAAATGAGATGGAAGAGAAAAGAAGAAAAACCATGCTTGTCTGCGGAAAGGCGATCAGCATCATGACCATGGCATGTATGTTCATCATGATGTCAGGAATGATGACCTTTGCAGCCGGAAGTAGCAGTTCAGCTTCCAGTTTGATCAGCAATATTGTTGCCATCATCCTTGCCATGTTCAGATGGGTGGGCGTTGTCCTCTTAGTATGGGGCGTTGCACAGTTCATTATGGCTATCAAGAGGACAGATGCTGAATCCAAATCTGATGCTATTCAGACTATTATTTGTGCTATCGTGCTGATCTCCCTGAAAACTGTTATCGAAAGTCTCAAAATCGACGGACTTGAAGTTAAGGATGCAAATATTTAACAGGAGGACCAGTAATTGCTAGTAACACTATTAAGTTGGATCGTTGAAATATACAATGGACTGTTTACTTCTACTAGCGTTCTTAAGACTTTCACAACATATGATGAACTCTTCTCAAAAATCATGAAGGATAGCCGGTTTACAAATATCGTTGCAGTTGTCACGACCGTCGGCGTTTCCGTCATGATCCTTTACTTCCTTATCGATATGGCAGATAAGGCTTCCAGTAAAAATATCAATTATGAATATTTTATCAAGACTTTTATAAAACTTGCGCTTGCATACATGCTGATCACAAACAGCATGACCATCATCCAGTACATGGTAAGTGCGGGCTCGGCCCTTGCTAAGGAACTGAGTGCCGCGGAGGGTGGAAACTCTTTCTTTGCGGATCCCGCTAAGGTTTCCATGCTGAAAAAAGGATTAAAGAAAGTTGGCATCATCGACTCTGTCGGTTACCTGCTCAAGATCCTCATTTCGTATCTGGTAGTAATGGTCTCAAACATTTCGGTCATGTTTATCGCTATCTCAAGGATCGTGGAGCTCTCCGTCAGGGCAATGTTTGCCCCGGTGGGAGTTGCTGATCTCTTTGGTGATGGAAACCATGCGGCAGGGATCCGTTATTTGAAAAAGATCTTTGCTCTTGCCCTTCAATTCGCATTGGCTGTCATCATCACAGACTGTGTTGCCCTTCTGATCCAGTGGAAGGTCGGGCCGGATGCAGTTAAGGCAATAAGTGACCTGAAGGCAGCAACCGGAAACTCGTTTTCCAAAAAGGAAACGATCGCTTTTCTGGATGCGATCACCGGTTCTGGTAAGTTTGGCTCCACATGGCTGACCTGTCTTGGACTGACTGTCACAAAGATTGGTCTCTTGTTCAAGTCCATGAGTATCGCCAACGACGTTGCCGGTGTTTAAGGAAATCAAAGGCATGAGGGATCTTTAGATCCCGGCAGCCTTTCTATATGCAAGGAGGAATGTTCCATGATAGAAGTCCCTATCCCAAAAGATATTACAAAGGTGAAAACAACCCTCATCGGCCCATTCTCTACAAGGATGGTGGTGTGCGGCCTGATCGCGGCAGCAGTTGATTTTGCGGCGCTGACGCTCGTAAATGCCATCATGCCGGGACTGTCTTTAAATACAAAGATTGGGATCGGAGTAATGCTGGCAGTGCCCATTATGGCATTTGCGGTCGTAACCCCATACGATATGCCGCTGGAAAAATTTTTAAAGAACGCTTTTGTTCTTAACTATATCGCTCCAAAGGTAAGGACATACCAGATCGAGAATTTTTATAACAGCCAGGAAGAGGAAGCAGAGAAAGCAAAAACAGAAAAAAATTTTAAACAGAAAGTCTTCAGTGCATCCGTATTGAGGAAACATCCTGATTACGTGATGTACCAGTAGGAGGTTATATGGGTATTCTTAATACAATAACAAAAGCCTTAGGGTTGGACAATACGAAGAAAACTCCTAAAGAACCTACAAGGATCCCAAAGACTGTGCAGGATTCCATCCCATACCTTGGAGCGTATGAGAACGGGATCATACAGGTTTCTGCGAGAGGGTATTCTAGGATGTATGCCCTCTCTGATATTAACTTCTCCATTGAATCCATGGATGAGCAGAGAGCGATCTTTGGTAAATATTCGGAGTTTATTGGAAGCTTTGGACCTGAAGTACAGATGCAGGTCGTTGTCCATAATAAAAGCATCAGCAGTTCGGAGTTTGAGCAGAATGTGCTGATCGGAATGAAAAATGATTCCCTGAATGAATACAGGGAAGAAATGAACAATATGCTGATCGACAAGATGGCTGTTGCAAGGAACAATATCATACATAATAAGTATCTGGTTGTATATATAGAGGCAGACGATATCGAGGCAGCAAAGAACACGTTTTCCCGATTGGATTCTTCTATCGCATCAGGATTAAAGAAACTGATAGGTACAGACGTGGCTCCATGTTCCATCAGGGAACGTCTTTCAAACCTTTACGATATCTACCATGTGGATTCCGATATCCCGTTTTATCAGAAATTAAAGATGAGGGATGGACGGATCTCTGAGACCTTTAATCTTAAAGAACTTAAAAAACGGGGCCTTACCACGAAGGATGCAATCGCTCCCATGAGCATGATCTTTGAACATGACTATATCCGGATCGATGATAAATATGCAAGGTCTTTAACACTGAGGAACCTTCCGTCCTATCTCAGAGGAGATATCCTGGCGGAGATGTCCAACCAGCCGTTTAATATGCTCACATCCATAATCTACCGCTCTCTGGCGCAGGGGGATGCCCTTAAACTGGTAAAAAATAAGACGGTGGATATCAACCAGAACGTGGTAGAACAGCAGAAAAAAGCAAGCAAGAACGGTTACTCCTCGGATCTGATCTCCCCGGAGATCAGAAACTCCCAGCGTGAAGTGGAACAGATCATGGAGGATCTTACGCAGGATAACCAGAAACTATTCATGACCACGATCACCATGACTGTTTTTGCAGACACTAAAGAGCAGCTGGATAAGTATACGGAGATCGTCAAGGCTACCGCGGAACGGTTTGTCTGCCAGGCAGATGTTTTATCAGAACAGCAGGAGCTGGGTTTTGATACCTGTCTGCCATTATGCTACAACAGGGTCAGGATGGAGCGCATGTTAAATACTACGGGTGCGGCGATCTTCCTTCCGTTCTCCGTAAAAGAACTGATGCAGAAAGGCGGTCTGTACTATGGCCTGAACGCAGTATCCCATCAGCTGATCCTGTATGACAGAAAGAGTGCAAAGAACGGTAATGGCGTTATCCTTGGAACCTCAGGTTCAGGTAAATCCTTCAGTGCAAAAAGGGAAATGGTTTCGGTGCTTTTGAACACCGACGATGATATCATCGTTATCGACCCTGAGAATGAGTACAGCCCGTTAGCAGTGCTGTTCCATGGTTCCGTCATCCGTATTGCCCCGGGTTCCAACGTATACTTAAACCCGATGGATATGAGTTTGGATTATGCGGAAAAGGATGATCCGATCACGCTGAAAGCAGACTTCATTGCTTCCATTTGTGAGGCAGCGCTTGGTTCCAGGTACGAGCTTTCCCCAACTCAGCGTTCCGTTATCGACCGCTGTACTAAGAACGTTTATATGGAATACGTGGAAGGTTTACGTGCAAGGGGACTTAATTACGATGCGGATACCGTACCGACACTGAGGGATCTGTATGATGAGCTGAAACAGCAGCCGCAGCCGGAAGCCCAGAACCTTGCGCTTGCGCTGGAACGTTTTGCGGTAGGTACCCAGGACACCTTTGCACGCAAGACCAATGTAAACATCATCAACCGTTTTACGGTCTACAATATTAAGGATATCGGTTCCGGACTTAAGAACATGGGCCTTCAGATCTGTCTTGACAATGTATGGAACCGTATGATCGAGAACCACAAGAAAGGAAAGTACACCTGGCTTTTCTGTGACGAGTTCCATCTGCTTACGCAGACAGAGACTTCTGCCAAATATACCAAGCAGATCTGGAAACGTGCACGTAAGTGGAATGGTATCCCGACCGGTATCACACAGCAGGCAGAGGATATGTTAAAGTCCTCCGAGGCAAGGGCGATCATCAATAACTCGGATTTCATGATGATGTTAAACCTTGATCCTTACGGACGTATGCAGCTCCAGCAGATGTTCGGTATCAGCAACACAGAGATTGAATATGTCACAAGCGCCGATTCCGGCCAAGGACTGATCTACAATGGTTCGGACATCATTCCGTTCAAGGATGAGTTCCCGACGGATACCAAACTCTACAAGGCGATGACCACGAAACCTGATGAAGTAGACCTTGAAAATGCAGGGTGATTGGAAAAACAGGACTTTGTTCCTGTTTTTCTTCATATTAACGAAAAAAGGAGGTATAGTTGATGCATTATGATGATGAACTTTTTGATGAAGAAAAAGAGATCTCTATAGATGAACTGGTAGAAGCTTTATCCGGAGAAGACGAAGACGGGGATCCGAAGAGCGTTGTGGAGTGCAGTCTGTATAAGGTTGAGACCACAGAGGATGGAACCCTGGAAAAAATCAACGAGATGACAAGCTTTACGGCTGCCCCCGGTGTTTTTGTAAACAGGATCAGCTTTACGGGACCGTTTGTCATGGTGGAGCTTGATTTCCAGCATGAACAGAACATGTGGCTTAGAAGGATCATGGAAGTCCTTGATGAGTTCCATTCACATGCAGACAAGGGGAATATGCTGTTCACCCTTACGATCACAAATATCGAATGCGCAGTGGATTATTACCTGACACTCAGCAATCCGGCAGCTTATTTAAAAGGCCTTTCAAAAGACAACCGTCCGGTCATCGTCCAGCTGGTATTTGCAGCAGACCTTGTAAATGCGGTTGCGTGTGATTTCGACCTGGAAGAGATCAAGGCGGAAGCACTCCGTGAGATGGAATCTGATGAAAAATCCCAGCTTGAAGATGAAGCTATGAATGAGAGCGTCATGGCCATGATCAATGAAGGCACTCCTATGGATGAGAATTATTTCCTGAACCAGAATCATGTGGAAGAGCCGTCGAATAAACACCGTATCCGTTCTACAGAACATACAGATCTTTCCAACGTGCGCCGTTCCGAGCTGGATCTTGATAAAACAGGCATCCGCGGAAAAGAATAGGAGGCATTTATGAAAAGACTATCTGTTTTTCTGATGGCTGCCACATTAGGCGTCAGTTCCCTCAGCTGTCCGGCATCCGTTTTTGCCAGAAACCCCGTAGTCCAGAACGGGGTGGGGGCAGATAACTTTACTATAAAAACAACCTTCAGTGACGGGCTGGATGCAGGTTCCCTGGACGTGTACCGGATCTTCTTCCGGCTTCTGGATGAGGACAGCCGTATGGGACACATCGATGTGGATGCCAACGACACGAAGCTTTCCGCAAGGGTTGTCCCGGGGGATTATCAGGTCATCCGTATCAAATATATCGGCAGCAGCAAGGAACTGAAAAAAGAGCCTGCCGCAACAAAGACATTCTTTCGTGTGTATAACGACCAGGTCACGACCGTTCCGCTCGCCATCGGACAGGAAGCAGTGGATAAACTAACGGACAAGATCGGGGTAGGGGAGCTTTATAAGGAAGTGGACGTAAACAGTACCATAGAGGATACGTCAAATGAAAATGATGTGACCCTAAATTCCCCTTATGTGGACAAAGGCGTATTCGATGATGACACCGTCCGGGAATCTTATCTGCAGGATCTTACAAACAACGGGTATCTCGATGCAGACGGAAACCTTACCGACAGTGGAAAAAGGATCCAGGATGCCCTTGAGCAAAAAGGGATGAAATATGAAACCGCCCGTCAGGAGGCGATCCTCAACGGAATGTCTCTGGAAGAATATTTAGGCCTTACAGACAAAGACAGTAAGGAATCTAAAAAGGGTGAAAGGGAAGACAGCTCTTCGGGAAGCACCCAGGCAGAAGCGTCCGCAAGCGATGCAGAGGAAACCCGGTTTGACGAGGAAAGCAATAAGCCTAAGGAAAAGACAGCAAAAGACCGTTTTGTCAGCAGTCTGGTGTCTATCTGTATTCTTGGAGTTCTTGCGTTCGGGGTATTTATCTACCTCAAAAAAAGATACTAGATTTTTTTTAATTCTCGTGTATAATAAGAATAGGCAATACATCCGGCGTACGCTCCTTTCGTATACGTGTTAATGCCGGATGTCTGCCTGGCGGATAGTTTTTCCGCAATTCCATACGCACCGGATGAATAATCCAAGTTGAAACATCTGCGGCTTTTGATCATTTCCGCGGATGTTTCTTTTTGTCCCGTATGGATTGCCAGAAAATATACGGGAGTTGCACAAGATCAGGATTTTTTGTCATATTAAGGATGGACGGATAAGTCCACGCCACACCCCGCTTTAACCCCCTACAGTTTCATATAGATCCTGCAGGGGGTATTTTTTTTGCTCAAAAAAAGGGAGGATAAACCTCCGCTTTTCTTATGCCATTTTCTTAAGTTTCTTAAGTGTTGCATTGTTGTAATGGGCATCGTCGCCTAAGAACCCGCCGTTGCTTCCGGTAAGGCAGTTTTCGATAGATATGTATTTCACATAGCTGCTTTTGTAATACCGTATATGGAAGCATGGCAATTGTCAGACCAGCACTGCCAGGATCTTTTTTGATCTTCTTAGCATAATATTTCCTTGAAATTTTTCTGATAATGTGGAGAATTTAACAAATTATGAAAATCGTTTTTTTTGCATATTGTGGGAAAAAGAAAGGAGGAAGATAATGGGAAGTCTGAAGGTGCGGGAAAAGAAGAAATTCCCGGTCTTTACATTATTTTTTTTGATCCTGCTGTGTGCGGCAGGGTTTATGTTTTATATGGCATTTAAGGAACAGGTGCCATACTGGATCTCGGATTACAAGAGTAAACAGGTACAGGAAGGGTACACGGATTTTGCGGACTCCGCGGATGGAACCCTTCCCTACGATTTTACGGACAGGAAAACGGTAGCAAAAGCTTCCGATAAGAAAAAATCATCGGAAAAGAAGTCCCAAAATATCCCACAGGACTGGAACGGGGTTGACTGGAACGGACTTAAAAAGATGAACCCGGATATCATTGGCTGGATCCGTATCCCAGACCTTGCTGTAAACTATGCGGTTTTGAAGGGTACCGCGGATAATTATTATCTGTATCATCACATGGACGGTTCCTACAATATCCTCGGGTCCATCTTTGCGGAAAAGGGGACGAGTGAAGACCTCGATGATGCGCATATCATCCTGTACGGACACAACATGGCAAGCGGGCAGATGTTTGGACAGTTATCCAATTATACGGATACGGGCTTTTGGAAGAAGCATTCCTATATGTATATCTATACCCCTGAGGAGACAAGAACGTATGCAATATATGATGTTTATAACTGTCTTGATAATGACAGAACGTACACCATCGGTTTTACCCTTGGCTCAAAGGATTTCCGGAAATGGGTAAAGTATTCTATCAAAAAAGGCTATTATTCCACAGAGTTTAAGCCTACGGGAGATGAACAGATCATCACGTTATCTACCTGTGCGGACTCCGGTGTGATCAACAACCGTTTTATAGCCAACTGTATGCTGGTCGATACTCAGGTAAAAGAGGATTATGTTGCGCCGACGCCAACGGCAAAACAGAAAAAATAACCTTCCCCGGTGAGTGGAAATAGAAGTTAATTTTCATTAAATAATGATTCTGTTTTCGCAGGAAAAACGTCCTTGTATATTTTGTCCTATTATTAAGAGAAAACGGAGGTATCAGGATGACGAGAAGTGAAGAATATTTCATTGATAATGGAAACGGATATTCTCAGTGCGACAGAGATATCCTTGCAGGGAAGCTCAGGATACACGAGGTTCCCTTTTTCTACCGAACAAAAAGCCTGTATGTTAAGGCTTATGACGCAATTCAGGAGTTTTCCGTCTGTAACTAGACATCCGCTTTGTGCTCTCAAAATGTTTTTTTGTCATATTAATAGTGGAATTAAAAATGTTAGCAATATTCAGTTAGTGTTCCCAAAAAACGCCGGCAGTCTCTTAAAGATCTTGCCGGTGTTTTTGCGTAGTAAAAGAAAGTATTTTTTATCTGACGGTTTTTGTATTGCAGTAATATCCTTCATATTTCTCCCAAACCAAAAATGAAAGGAGAAAAATGGATATGGAAACAAAACAAAAAGAGTGTGAGATCTGTGGTGTATGGTTTACGCCAAGCCGAAGCAGCCAGAAGTATTGTCCCGAATGTGGAAAAGATTCCACCAAGGCCTGGCGAGATCTGCATAAGCATATGCAGTATAGTGTGGCAAGGGTTGGCACCGGGCGTCCGGTATCAAAAACAGAGGTCGAATGCAAATACTGCCACAAAACATTCACCTGCTACAATGGGGTGACCTCTGCATACTGCAGCAAAGCCTGTGAAGCTGCAGACAGGATACAAAATACCTTCTGCGCCTGCTGCGGAAAACCAATGCTTGAGACGGATGACAAAAGAGACACCGGGTGGCACAACTGGTACTGCTCCGCGGAATGCAGGGAAAAATACCTGATGGACGCTGCCAGAAGAAACGGTACTCTGAAGATCTGTCCAAACTGCGGAAAGGAATTCGTCAAAGATTCTGTTTTCTGCTGCAATGCCTGCTATCAGGAAGACCGGGCGAAAAAGAAAGAATATACAAAATATTTAAGAGATAACGGTTTGAAAGTATGTGAGGAATGTGGTAAGGAATTCTCCGGCTTAGGGAAATTCTGCTCCGCGGAGTGCGAAGTGTTACATAAAGACAAGGAGCCTCATGCATACAAAGACTGTGTCATCTGTCATAAGACATTTTTCTGTCCGGTCAGTGAGATGATGGCACCCTTGTGTTCAGATTCCTGCAGACAGGAATATGACAGGAAGCAGGAACAGAATAAGAAAAAGGCTAAACAGATAAAGATGGTTTCTGCTGCGGAGATCAAGGCAAAAAAGAAGGCTGCCGCGGAGAAGAAGTACATTGCTGAAAATGGCCTGTGCAGTATCTGCCGGACTTCTTACAAAGACTGTGAACGCATGCAGTCGAATTACACAGCATCTCCGAAAGGAGCTGTATTCTCCGGCTCCCTTGTGATCAAGTGCCCGAAATATACTACCAAAAAACTTGTCCATCGCCCTGCTTAAGCGGGGCTTTTTTAATCATATTAAAAAGAAAAGGAGTTTTGACATGAAGAAAAAGATTGTGGCAGCAGTACTTGCCGGAGTACTGGCGTTAACAGGAATCGTTCCATTCATAGCGGAGACGTTTTCTGTCAGGGCAGAAGAAGCATCTGTAATCGGAGAGTGGTTCGGTAATATCTGGGGAACCCCGGCAGTGATGACGCTTGATAAGGATGGGGCTTTTTCCATCAAATATGACAACAAGGATAAGACCGAGCTTACCGGTAAATGGGTGCAAAAAGAAAACCAGATCCTTGTAAACGAAGGAACGGATGACGATCTGCTGATCGACTATGATGAAAAGAAAGAAACCATGACCACACAGAGTAATGGGGAGACGTTTGTGTTTACCAGGGATGAAGAGAATGCCAAAAAGAAAACCGTAGCAGTGGCCAAAAAAGTAAAGGAATCCGATATGGATGGTATATGGAAGGCAGAAAAAGTGGAAACAGATGAAGTTCTTGCCCCGGCGGACCTGTTTGGCGTCAACAATGTTTTCCTGACAGTTGACGATAAGAAAGCCGGGCTGTATATGGACATTGATTCTACGGATGGGATCATTGATATTTCTGATCTGGAAACTGTTTTTTCAGATGGAACTCTGTCGTTTAAGATCGGCGGTGGAAATCTGGGAGAAAAAAAGGATGAATACAAGGACATCGAATGTGACGCAACAATGCTGGAGGATGGTACGTTGCGGATGACCTTAAGCGATGCCAGTGAAATTTCCTTCATTATGGAAAAAAGTACCAGGAAAGACATGGATGCAGCCAAAGAGCAGATCAAAGGCAAGGAGAATAAATAATGGCAGGATACAGAACGGTAGATGAGTTGATGGATATCCTTGAGGAAGAATGTCTGGAATTTGATGCGGTAGTAAGCATTGTTGGGGGCAATAATAAATATGACTATCAAGTTATTACGGTTCCGAAGAAAAATGTTCATATAAAAAAAGACGGAGCGTATATTGATATGCTGGGACTTGATCAACCGTTTTTCTTTCCGAACAGCGAGGTTCCCTGCGGATTTAAAAACGCTATCTTTTATCTTACAAAGGATGCCGATTCCTTTTTTGTTTCTGCCTGTTTTCTCGATGAAGAGGCTCAGAAGCTGAGTAAGGATGAACAGATTCGTACGGTCGATCGGCATTGTATTGCGGAGTTCCTTGAAGAGAAAAGCATTAATACCAGAGGAAAACTCCTTAAGATCCTTAAAGACGGATATCAGATGTACAAGGATAACCTTGGGATTGAGGATGAGTTTGAGTTACAGAGGGATTCTTTTTTGGCTGATATGGATGAGGATTAGTTTTTTTTCGTACCAGAATGGTCGACCACATTGATCAGCTATAATACAATCATGAACAGCAGAAAATCTGTTCATATGCATTGTTTTAACCTTTCGTTTTTGGGCACTCACAGGGTTCGAAATTAACTGTGGGTGTCTTTTTTGTTGATTTTTAATACAGAAAAACCGCCACACAGGTTTCCCTTCGCGGCGGCAGTCTGTTTATTTTCCGAACAAGTCGCTATGTGTGCCGGTACGGGTCAGTGTCAGCACCAGAACATCATCTTCTATGCGGTAGACAAGCAACCAGTCCGGAAGAATATGACATTCACGATACCCTATCCAATCGCCAGACAGGTCATGATCTCGATTTTTATCTGGCAAAGATTCGCCTATTGCCAGCAATGCTACGACCTGCTCCAATAGCTCAATTTTCAAGCCACGCTTTATAGCTCGTTTGTAGTCTTTTTTAAAACCGGTCGTGTACTTGACAGTATATTTGATTTCTTTCATCTTTTCAGATCAGCAAATAACTCATCAAGGTTATCATAACCTTTTACAGACGGGTCCTTTGCTATCCTTTCCGCTTCCAGCATGGCAGCAACCGTTTCTTTATTTGGTCGTTCCAACTTTACTTCAAAGGGAATACCGCCTTCGCGAAGCGACTGGCGCACAAAGATGTTAAACGCCGTAGTCAGATTCATGCCAAGTTCCGAAAAAAGTGCGTCCGCTTGCACTTTTAGATCTGCATCCATGCGGATACTGATGTTTGTAGTATTTCCAGCCATACAATCAACCCCTTTCTACTGGTAAGTATATTATATGCCATTTGCACGAAGAAAACAATGCTTTACACGAATATTCAACAACAAATGCAAGTAAAAATGAAAAAATACCTAATTCTGTAACTATGATTAAGCGTAGTAGTTTAATTTTGATTTCCTCTGCCGCGGAAGCCCATTTTTTCGTACCAGAATATCATCTTACCGATATCATCTATAATACAAACATGGACAGCAGAAAAAGCTGTTCCACTCATTCTTTTTTATCTTTCGTTTTTGGGTGCCTGCAGGGTTCGGAATTAACTGCAGGTACCTTTTTGTACATATTATATATAAGAGAGGAGTTTTTACATGGAATCTGAGAAAAAAGATTATATCAGCAATCAGGAAACAACAGCAGTATATTATAAGAAACCAAATCAGAAAATGATAGATCGATACTTACAGATATATGAAAAAGCAAAAGAGAATAAGAATATAAAGGCATGTTACTTAGGCTTAGATAAGCAGTTTCGAATTATCAGAAGAGATTCATATATTTCAATATTGACAGATCCGGAAGTAATGTTTGAATATATTCTGTACCCTCAATATTGTGATGGGAATACTGAAATTAAAGCTGAAGTCTTTGACATGATGGTTTCATTTATTCAAAGTGATAATGCTGTTGAACTTTATCAAGCTTTTAGTTTTTTAAGTGCGGAAATAATGATGAGCAAATTTCTTGGAGAAATACCATTTGTTGTATTTGACAAAAAATTAGCTAAGATGATGAAGAAAAAAGCGCTGGAAATGAAAAAAACACTGATTAGTTTTAAAGACAGTGATTTTGGAAAATATAAGACATCAATGTACGATATTATCTGTGGCATAATGAAATCAAGTAATCTGTTTTGTAGAGAATAATAATCCAATTGATGGGAGTAGTTCAAACGTTTTTTCTTATTATCAAAAAAATTGCCGCCCAATTACTTTAAAGTTGAAGCGGCAATGCCTATCATTTGAAAATAATATCTACATTTTCTTTTGTATTTCTCTTTTTATCCCACATTTCTATGCGCAGATTGCATCCTTTTTTTGTCGGCCTAAAGCTGTCAGCAAGTTCCATGTAAGGATTTTGATCTCTTTTTTCCGAAGACATGTAGCAGTTGACACCCCATCCTTTTTTGGGCACAACCTTAATCTTAAGGTTTTTGTTTGCATATTTTTTGTAACTCAGAGTGATGCAGTCCTTTTTATCAAATTTGCTTCCTTTGATGGTAGTGCTTCCAAGCTTTAAAGAAGAAATCGGGTTTTTGTATTTCAGAAACTGCCAGTTAAGTAGACCTGATCCTTCTGTTGTTTTTATTGTTATCTTTGGCTTTCCAGGCTTTTTGGGAAGCAGATAATAATAATATCCGTCAGAGCCATGATCTTCCACAGTATATCTCACTTTCTGTACTGTTGCAGATTTTTTGTTGGCTACAATCACCTGGTAGTTTGTGTCCAGATCATGCGCTCCCATACTGATCCTGGTCTGGCTGGTGTTGGAAAGGTAAAAATACCGTTTTTCTACGGCAAAAGCCTGTACCGGCGTAAGTGCCATAACAAGAGCCAGCAGCAGTACGACTGCTTTTTTCAGATTCTTTTTCATAAAAAATTTCCCCTTTCTTATGTTATATATAGGATATATACAGAATACTACATCAATACGTATAATTCAATATAATCTCAGATATTTTTCATATTTATATAGGTATGACATTTATAAATACAACATGGAAATCATCAAGATCGATCAGCTTCAGACAGAAGGACACGACATCGCAGGGCTGGTTTCCACTCAATTTGTAGATTTTTCCATTATTATACTTTTTTTTCATCTTTATAGTATTAAAAGACGAAGGGAGAAAAAACTATGTCACTGAAAAAATATAACGTAAAGGAAAATTATAATCATGCAGGTACAAGAAAGATTCCATTCTATAAGATGGATGAAGCAGAACTCGTAGAAGCTCTGACTCCAGAGGAATCTGGCAAGTTAGAGAGAGTAACATTCTGGGAATTTAATGACATCCGGAAACATCCGGGTGTAAAGGAAACTGTATGTATAGAAGAGAGCTATATATATAGTTTTAAGTTCAAATGTGGCAGAGAGGAAAGCATTAAAATCTGCCCTGTAGAAGACATAACTCTTCCGCCGATGACTGGAGAAGAGATTATGGAGTACAATGGTGGAGGAATGAGTTGGGGCAACTATGATAGAGTTGTCCACTCTGATGATGTCAAAGAAGTCAAAAAACTTCTGACGAAGAAGTTGGACTTCTGTGAGAAGTGGCAGCAGGAACGATATCGTAAATACGAAGCCATCCTGAAAGATGGACGCGTTTCGACATTTACGGTAAATGATTGATGTGCTTATTTCTCATGTCCAAACAAGTTATATTTTTGTCCAAGCAAGTTATATTGTCCAAACGTAGAGACGCCTAATGAGGCGTCTTTTTTTGTGGTGAGGTATAGCAGAAAGCCCCATCCGACGTTAGTCCTGAAGTCTTCAACAGTGTTTTTTCGTACGAAAGCATTCTCTCTTTGAAAATTAGCCACCGCATTCTCGTGACTTCAGTCATGAGTTAGGCGGTTTTTTTATCTTCCCCATGCCTGCTGTTTTTCTCGTGTCAGTTTTCATGAGTTCATTTTTTTGTCATAATAAGGACAGTTAGATTAACGAAGGAGGTGTGGGCATGGCCAACGTAAACAAGAAGATCATCAGTAAGGGCAAGGCTACTGAGGAGAAGGAGAAGAAGTCTTCCAAATCCCCTGTTACAGTGGAGGTAGTAGACGGGGTATTCGTATTCCATGGAGGAAAGGGCGGACACAATATCACAGAGCGCAAGAATAAGGCACTGGAGCCTTATGGCAAATGCATCTACAACTACGGCCTGCTCCTGGAACTGATCCCCGGGGATCAGACCTCCCGCATCAACCAGAACATCGGCAACAGCCGGTATGTCCATAACAATTATCTGGCTGAACGGATCAAATATTATGACGAGCACAGGGAAACCCTTTCCATAGACCAGTATAAAAAGGAGTTCCTGCCAAAGCTGAAGGAAGAGAAGGAATTCCTGAAACGGACTGACAAGTTTGTCTACCAGAATGCCTGCCAGAACGTGGACACTGCCTACCAGAACTTTTTCAGAGGGAAGGCAGGCTTCCCAAACTTTGCTTCCTCCAGGAAGCCGAACGGGAACAGCTTTACCACGAACTATACAAACAATAACATCGAATTAAAGATGATAGACGGGCTGCCATACCTGAAGCTTCCCAAGATCGGCAATGTCCGGTTCGTACTCCCGAAGGGGAAGACACTTGCAGACCTGCAGCCTCAGGGGGTATCCATAAAATCTGCCACCGTGACCAGGACGAACAGCCGGTACCGGGTATCCCTGCAGATGGAAACGGTGATCGACCGTCCGGTGTTCCCGACGGTCATCCATGCAGACGAGGTCTTTTCTGTTGATCTCGGGCTCAAGGTGTTCGGGATGTTCGGAAATGCAAAAGAGACATTTACCGTCCCCAACCCAAGATGGATCAAAGTCCACGCAAGGCGCCTGCGCAGGTTCCAGCAGGGTTTATCCAGAAAGCAGTACGACCAAAACACCCACAGGGGTTCGAAGAACTGGGAGAAGGCACGTGCGAAGGTGGCAAAGGAGCAGCGTAAGACTGCTGACCAGAGACGGGATTTCCATCATAAGCTGGCAAGGGCCATTGCAGATAATTACACCGCTTTCATCTGCGAAGACCTGGCGGTGAAGAACATGATGAAGAACCGGCATCTTTCCAAGGCCATCGCTTCGGTGGGCTGGTCACAGTTCCTGACCATTGTAAAGTATAAGATGGAGAAGGCAGGGAAATACTTCCGCAAGGTGAGCCGGTGGTTCCCTTCCTCCCAGACATGCAGGTGCTGCGGGTATAAGAACACGGAGGTCAAGGACCTGAAGGTCAGGGAATGGACCTGCCCGCAGTGCGGGACCTGGCATGACCGGGATGAGAACGCCCAGAAGAACATCCATGCAGAGGGGCTTTCCATCCTGAAGAGCGAGGGGATACAGATTATCATGTAAACCGGAAACGGAAGTAGCCAGATGACCATGTAACGGTACCTCGGGGGAGCGTGGGAGCCGTGGTGAAAGTCCACTTATAAAGCCTGCACCGCAGTAGGACTGGCATCACAAGGGTGCATGTCAGAGAGCCTGGGTAAGACACGACCGAAAGGTAATGCACCGGGCAGATGAAGCAGGAAATCTGATAGAGACGGACGTAATCCTATCCATAAAGGTTTTGTTCTCTGTTGGAAGCTCGCGACTTTAGTCGTGAGTTCTTCACATGAATTATGCTGATCGTACAAGAATTTTTAAGCTAAGAAAAGAGGATGCAAATGAGAACGCCAAAAGAATACACCGATAATCTCAAGAAAAAAACCATTACAGAAAGTATGCTATTGGACTGCCTGTACAGTGTCAACAAGCGGGCAAAGAATTACCGGGACAAGGAGAGAGGGTACCGTCAGTATTATCGCGGAAATCGCTATGCTTATGACAAGTACGGGAATGTTGATCGCTGTCAGGTAATGAAAGAAGAATACTATTCCCAGAAGGAAAAGCTGCTTTCCGTTCTGGAACCAACCTGTATCCATAAGGAGTTTATTGGATACAAACGGATCCGTATCTACGACTATGAACCAGAATACCGGAAAAATTTAAAAAATTTTGTGTGGGAGAACTGTTTCTTTGATCCAGAAGAAGACAGAGAAGTATGGTTTGGAGATGTGGAAGACAAAAAACACCCGGAATATCATTACTACCTGTTCTACGATATTAATGGTACAAAAACCTTCCACTCCCCGATCGAAGAAAAAGATATTTCTAAGTACAACCTGGAAATCGTTAAGATCGATCAGCTTCAAACGGAAGGCCATGAAATCACCGAGCTGGTTTCCACACAGTTTGTAAAGAAAGTATTGGCTCTGATTGATACAGGAGATTTCCAGCTGATCCTGTCAAAACCGAAAAATTAGAAATACATTACATCTCCGCGGAAAAACCATCAAGTTTCCTCTGCGGGGATTTTTTAATCGGGAAAATCCCATTTCCATATAAGATAATGTTGGGATTCTTGATATCCAGTTAACGGTCATGAAGTCTCCACCCCATGCGGTATAACAAGATTATATCCTATGGACGTGGTACTCTGCCGCAACTGATAGGTTTTGCTACAGTGTAAATTACATAATATTATTATGGTCAACCAAAAAGTGAATTCGAATTCACTTTTTTTAAATATGGCAGGGAACATTCCCTGCCAAAAATCAGTCATCAAAATCATCTCTCTCAAGATCAGATACCCTGATCTTAAGTTTTTTTACAGCCTCTTCACTTTCCATCATTCCGTCCCAGAAGATAAAATCCATCACTTCATCGAACCGGTCAGCAACCGTGTCCGTATCTACCTCCTGAGGATATTCATAATCGCCACCGTCAAGAAGCTTTCTGTCTTTGTCGTAGACAGAGTAACCTACGGTAAGGTTTCCTTCCTCTGCTTCCCCATAACTTGCATACAGGGCGAGGTAAAAGAATTTCCCAATGTTTTTCCAGTTCAGGATGAAATCGTCCGGCCCTTCGACCTCAAACACAAGATCATTAGGATCATGGTCGATATCGAAGTCATTCAGGGAAACGGCTTCCCCTCCGCAGCGAAAACAGCTCCAGATATTGTCAGTGCTAGGTTCGCAGAGAACGTCATTGCAGCTTGAGACTTCTTCCAGAAAATCTCCTCCGAAACTTACCCTCCAGTCCTGGGTAACAGTAGCGGTGGTGATGAATTCGCGGCCTCCGCAGCAAGGACAGATCATGTTAGGCTGATTCGTTTTTTTACTCATAATTTATTTTTCTCCTTTCGTTGTTTGAATTCATGGATAAAATGCATTACACCGGAATTAATAAAAATTTCGTACTGAAAATTACCTTTTTCATTTTTTGTCATACTGGATGAAAAAGAGGAGGAAAATGATGGTTCGAAATGATATAAAAAAAGAGTTTGGGGATTACCAGACCCCGGGGTATTTTGCTGTAAAAGTATGTAACCTGTTGAAGGATAAGCTGAAGATAAGTCCTGCTGTCGTCATTGATCCGACATGCGGAGTCGGAAATTTTCTAAAAGCAGCATTAAATGTTTTCGATAATGTAAAAGAAGCGGTGGGAGTGGAGATCAACAAAGAGTATTGTGGTAAATGCAGAGAACGTATCAGGGATCCGCGGTTTGACGTAACCCATGAGAATTTCTTCTCATATGAAGTAACAAAGCATCTCAAGGATGAAACGCTTTTTATCGGAAACCCACCCTGGGCAATGAATGCAAACCTGAAATTCAACCTTCCACAAAAGGTCAATTTTAAAGGTCTGAGCGGAACGGATGCACTGACCGGAGCCAGCAACTTCGATATCTGCGAATATATCATCCTGAAGCTGATCGAAGGATCGATTGGGAAAAATGTGAGTATCGCCATGCTCTGCAAAACATCCGTAGCCAGGAATGTGCTGCTTGAACTGGACAGAAACGATGTCCCTGTTGATCTTGTCAGGATGTATACGTTTGATTCCCTGAAAGTGTTCCGTATCAACGCCTCTGCCTGCCTTCTGTATATAAAAATGTCCACAGATGATTCCAAATGCCGTAACTGTGAGGTATATGATATCAATTACCCTGATCACGTTTGCGAAACCATTTCATTTAAAAACGGGCGGCTGCGTTCTGTAAAAGAAGATGTCCCTGACCTTGAAGGAAAATGCTGTTTGGAGTGGAGGCAGGGTGTCAAACATGACTGTGCCCGTCTGATGGAATTGGAAAAGACGGGAGAATCCTGTTATCGAAACAAAAATAAAGAAACTGTCGAGCTGGAGGATGCTTTAATCTATCCGCTGATCAAAAGCAGTTCTTTCAAGACCCCTGTCATCCATGACAGATTTAAAAAATACGTTCTTGTGACACAGAAAAAGCCGAGGGAGGAAACGGAGTATATCAAAAAGCTTGCTCCGCAAACGTGGAAATACTTAAATGACAGGAAAACAGTGTTTGACAGCAGGAAGAGCAGTATTTATACTGGAGCTCCGGCGTTCAGCATGTTTGGGGTAGGTGAGTATTCCTTTGCAAAATATAAGGTTGGGGTTTCAGGATTTTATAAAAAACCGTTATTTTCACTTCTGTATAGTGAAAAGCCCGTCATGGTGGATGACACTTCCTACTTCCTGCCTTTCGATAACTATGCGGATGCGTATACCTGTATGCTTATGTTAAACAGTGAGAAAGTGCAGAAATTCCTGCTCAGTATATCCTTCCCGGATGCAAAAAGGCCCTTTACCAAAAAAGTCCTCCAGAGGATCGACCTTAAAAAATGTGCAGAAAACATTTCCTTTGAGGAACTGGTCAAAACGGAAAAAAGGCTGAATCTGCCAGGTTCTATAACCGCAGGGATGTATGATGCTTTCTCAGGACATATTTGGGAGCAAAACAAAACGATGCTATTTTCATGAATATCATAGTTTCTACATATTGCAGTCGTATTTTTTGTGAAAGGAGTTTTCCATGACAGTACGAGAAGAACAAGGAAATTTGAAACAAACGGTCTATATTACTTCTGACAGAAAGAGGTTTCGTGACAGGAGCGAAGCAGACGTGCATGAAAAATACCTGGGATGGGCCCAAAAAGTACAGCAGCTTGGCATTAAGGAAAATAACGGGGCATATTACTGCGAGACAGAAAAACAGTTTAACACAGTGCTTCTCATGCTGATGTATCAAAAAGGTTTCTACAACTGGAAAAAGCAGAAATGGACACCAATGGAATCCGATTGCAGTTTTGAGGCAAAAGGATGGTATCGGTTTGAGGCAAAAGAAATGCTCATACGCCACAAAAGCGTATGAGCAAAGATCAGACCAGAAGGGCATATTTCAATTCATCTTCGTCCAGAAGGATCTCCGGATGGCTGGTAAGCTTCCATGCTTCCTCCTGAATCTCCCTTACAAGGGACGGATTTCCGTGGTGATCCAGGAGCCTTCTTGCCATACGGAACAGATTCGTCTGTTTCTGTTCTGCAAGAAAATACAGGGATTCTTTGATCTCCTTTAATTTTCTGGCATCTTCCTCCTGTTTTCCCAGGTTGCAGATCTGTCTTGCAAGATTTCCGGATACGATCTTTCCGGGATGTCTCTGAAGATAAGCTTTCAGGTATTTTTGATTGGCAGCACATGCTCCAATGCCGGAGCAGCATCCGGCGAGCTGACAGTATGAACAGGTCATAGTTTTCTCCTTTCGTTTTCAATATTTCAAATGAAATATGAAGATCAAAAAGATTTATGAAAAATCATTTTACTGAGATTTTTTTGCATCTTTTCTTTAATATTGAGACAGTTTGATCATTACTTCTCTTTAGCGGGACCCAGTAAAATGCTAGGCTATTCAATAGCCGTAGTAATTGAAGTAAAATGAAGAAAATTGATAAAAAAGCAGAAACAGAAGTCGTTTTTCGTACCAGAAAAAAAGTAAGTAGAGTATAGTAGAATAAAGAAAAATACAAGAACAGAAAGGATATATCATGAGTCAAGAAGAAATCTTAACACAAGCACGAAACATCAAGGAATATTGCATCAATCACACCACAAACGAAGAACAATGTCCATTCTTTAACGGCTACAAGACCGAGGGTATGCTTCAGATTGTTATCTGCGAACTAAACAAAGGTATGTGTTCTCCTTGTAACTGGGATGTGTAAATGTAGGTTCAGTCATTCCGGAAGATCAGCCTCCTTTCATTTTGAGAATATCAAGGAGAATGAAGATAAGGATTTTGAGGATGACTATGAGCCTTTTCCCAAATCCAGAAGAAGAATAATTTTCAACCTGAACACTATTTTTCAGGCCGTGGAGCTTTTATAAGAAAAGAGGTTTCCGTATAAGCAGTTTCAGCCACTTATTTCGGATACCCAAAAAATCATTTTACAATGAGATTTTTTGTTTTTACCGTCTTTTTTGCATGGTAGATGCAGAGAGGAGGTGAGAGATATGTTCGATTGGATGTATGCGACTAACATCAGTGGTCTGTGGTGGATGTGGTGGCTCCACTGATCAAAAATGAACTGTCGGGAAACAGATAGTTCCAAAGCAGGGAGGGTATGATTCACAACGAGTCATTCCCTCCCTGAAATTTATCCGAAAAATGGCTAACAACAACCTTCTTTCTCTCCGTTAGACAATTTTTTTTTTTTGCTGTTATTTTTTCATATTCTATTTTATAATAAAAACACGAAAGGAGATAAAACATGAAAAAACAATATGAGGTAAAAGACAAGGAGGCTTCTATTAAAACTTTTTTCTTGCAATATGCAGAACGTTTAAGTTCAGAGATAAATTACGAATTGCGCAAGAAAAAAAGAGATATCCCGGATGATGTTTTTGGAGCGCTATACGCAAGCATACCAGATTCTGTACTTAATACAATGAACAGCTGGTGTGTTTTCCCGAAATTTTTTTCTAAAGAATATCATTTCGAAGTATACTTATCAAATAAGGAACAGCAGAATTATCTAGGGATATATACTGTAAAAGCATACAGTAGAGACATAGCATACGAAAGAGCTTTAACACTTGTCTCAGATGAACTAAAGAGTTCTATGCCAAATATGAAATTCGTGGATGATGTGAAGAAACTGCTTGTCATAAAATCCGCGGATAAGACATGGGTTTCAACAGAATGTACTTCAGAAAAAGAAGCCTGCGTTCACCATGATACGTTCGATGAAGCCTGGGCTTATGTAGAACGGAAAGCTCGTGATATTGTATCTTCATACTGTAAGGAGAACTCTGAGGTAGCTGAGGTAGGGGTATGCTCTCGTAAGGATCTGGAAAAGAAAAGCGGATGTATCCGCCTGCATTTCCCAGATACTGATTCTTATACCTATTTGTATGTCAAGGAGGAAGAGTAATGTTTTTTTGATAGAAATATTAAATGACTACCTAATTACATGCGAAAGCCGTTACATGTTGGGACACCTGACATGTAACGGCTTTTTTTGCCTCTTTCTTATTGGTGCATTTTGTAATCTTTGTCCTTTTCTATCAGTTTGAGCATGATCTTTCCCCATTTCGGGTTAAACTGGGTTCCAAGACCTTTCTCGATTTCCTGTTTCACTGTTTCCTGAGGAAGCAGTTTACGGTAGCTCCTGTTTGACGTCATAGCGTCATAGGCATCTGCCACTGCAATGATCGCAGAGATCTCCGGGATCTCTTCTCCCTTCAGTCCGCAGGGATAACCTTTTCCATCATATCTTTCATGGTGATATTTTGCCCCATAAATAAGTTCCGGGGCCGATTTGATCTCCGAAAGGATCTTTGCCCCTGTAAGGGTATGTCCTTTAATGACTTTAAATTCTTCATCTGTCAGTTTTCCCGGTTTATTAATGATATTGTCCGGAATTCCGATCTTTCCGATATCGTGCAGCAGTGCGATATTGTAAATGTTGTGGAGTTCATCCGAATCCGTATAAGTCTGTTCTGCCAGCATTCGGGTATATTCCGCAACACGTATGGAATGGCCGTTTGTATATGGATCCTTTGCGTCAATGGTCTTTACCAGGGCTTTGATCATATCAGTTGTCAGTTCTTTGTTTTTTTCCGTTTCACATTTGATGTCCTGCTCGTCCAGGATGTTTTTTAACAGTGTTGTCATGCATACAAAAACAAATCCTGTAAGAATATAAGAAAAGCCGGTAAGTATCGCATTTGCGTATATGTCATTCAATGCCACTTCCGGATACTTTGCAGAAATGGCAATGATTACAAAACTTCGGTATACAAAGAACAGTTCGGCCATCGCCGGAAGCAGGAACAGGGATCTTGATACCTTTACTTCCGGTTTTTTCTTAATGCTTATATATAATGGCATCAGTTTCCGGATATAATACCAGATAACTATCAATGGAACCAGTATATTGCATACAACAGATCCTGCTGCTGTCACATAAGTGTAATTAAATGCCATCTGCAATAAGAAGAACGACAAGTAGATAGATGCGTAGTAAATCTTGTCCCATGAAGCTATTTTACAGCATATTCCTGCATACAGGTTAACAAAGATGAATGACAGCGAGATGACGAACACATCCGCGGACATAACCAGGTTTTCAGCTATCGATGCCGGAATAAATGCCATGGCAAAAGCGAAAAAAATGTTTACATATAAATATACTGCAAATGGTGAGATCGAAATGATCTTAATTTTTTGCCAAAATGTACCTTTGTTTTCGGTGCAGGTATCAGTAACCTTAAGATATACTGGTACAAACATCAGCTGTGCGATCAAAAATGTCATCAGTTGTATCATTTTCTCAATCCTTTCTTCATGTTGTTTACAACTTAATATGCCAAAAACGAGAGGAGAAATCAAGATGACCAAAAAAATTTCTAAAAAAGAGTTAAAAAAGTTCAAGGAACAGATGGGGATCTCCGATATCCGTCACAACCGTCCGCCGGTTGGAAGACCTGCTGTATTTGTTGGTGTGACAAGCAAGCGAAGAAGACGGGAAGGAAAGAAAGAAGTCAGGGACTACGATTAGTCTCTGGCTTTTTTATATATACAGCAATCCGTCATACTTTATGTAAATCTTAATAACGAGAGGAGACAGATCATGGATGGAATTAAAAAATACGACGGATCAATCTGCAAGGAAGGATACTATAGGTTCCAGACACGCAGCTGGTTCGATCTGGACCGGATGAGAGCAACCGCCAATGCAGAACAGTGTTTTGCTCTAGTGGAGGAACTGCGTATCAGCGGAAAACATGTATTAGACGATAATTTTGTCTGCGCAAAGCTGGATAAACTGCGTATACTGGGCGGGGATGACTTTGTCCAGATGGGCATGTGGTACGTTAACAGCACAAGACATGCTCTTGTCAAAGCACAGTCCGTTTAAAATTGTGTCCAAACTTGAAGAAGCCCACCAAGGGCTTCTTTTTTAATTACATCGAAGCCGGATACCTACCCAGTTCTCTCAAGAAGCTGATGAAATCTGACTTTTTTGTCATTTTCACATATACAGAATACAGAATCCGGTAATGACCGGATCAGGAGGTAGGATCATGACAAAAGAACTTATAGTGGCAGCAGTCTTAGGGACTGCTCTGACTGCCGGATGGTTTGTCCCGGTAGGGATTGAGGCTTCTTATACCGGTGACAGAGTGTATCAAAGCGAAATGATAAGCAAAAATGATGTGGATATCCATTCTTTTAGTCTTTTGGGGAGAAAAAAGGAGATCGAGGTATTTGACATGAGACCGGCGTCCTTAAATGGAGAAGATCTGGAATTTGACATTTCTGCCAGCAACATGACCACAACGCTGGATGTGGATGTTATCCCCGTTGATAAATGTATCTGGGAATACAACGGGACTGTCTATGAGGGGGACAGATTCAATCGGGACAAGCTTTCCGGATATGTCGCATACGAGGACGGGAGAAGAGAAGCACTTAAGGATTTTACCCTTAAATATGCCCCACTGGTCTTTGGAGGGGGATCCAGCGAGATTTCCGTAGAGACCCCGTTTGGGACAGATACTATTTCCGTGGAGGCTGTCCGGGTAACAGGGATACGAATGGATGGGAAGAAGACCATATATGAAGGAAAACATAAAGGAAAAGATTTTCTGTTTACCCTGCAGTACAGTGATGGTGCCACACGTTCTATTCCATCATCAGACGTCTATCTGCCAAAGTTTAAACTGGTTTCCGGTAAAAACCATGTTACCGTATCCTATAATGACAGACCATATATCGTCACTGTGGAGGCAAACTCACGCAGGCAATAGTCTCTTCAGCTGGACTTATATCCGTTTTTTCGCTTCTTCCTCTTTGTTGTCATATTGAGATTACAATATAAGAAAAAGGAGATGCGTGTATGGTAAACGTAACGAAACATGCGTATAAGCGCATGAAAGAAAGGTGTGGTTACAGCAAGTCAACTTGCCAGAGAATGGCAGAAAAAGCTTTTGCGGAAGGTGTCAGTCATGCAGATGTATCAGGAAGACTGGATAAGTATTTTTATCAATTATATTGTTATGATTACTCGGCAAATAATCTGCGGATCTATGGAGAATTTGTATATGTCTTTTCTGACCATAATCTCGTAACGGTCATGCTGTTACCCAACGACCTAAAGGACAGTGTTAAAAAGACCATGAATGTCAAAAGAAAGGTTTCTACATGATGAAGAGTTTCATCTCGGAAATGTTTTTGCATGTTTAAGTCAGACCAAAAACGAAAGGAGAAATATTTATCATGACAAAAAAATGGAACTCCATTGTGGAAGAATACAGCCGTTTCTCGAAAGGTGGTGACTGATATGGAAAGAAGGATTATCATTGCCGGTACCAGAACGTTTTCCGATTATGACTTGCTGCGGAAGGTAATGTCCCAGACATTTGGTTCTCTTTCCATGCAGGAGATCCAGGAAATGAAGATCGTCAGCGGAGGATGTCAGGGTGCGGATATGATCGGAGAAACATTCGCCCACAACAACGGTCTGATCTGCGTTCGTTTTCCCGCAAACTGGAATCTGTACGGAAAAAAAGCCGGTCCTATAAGAAATAAGGAAATGGCAAAATATGCTTCCGAAGCATACGGTATCCTGATGGCCTTCTGGGACGGGAAATCCCGCGGAACGAAAAATATGATCGATACTGCAAAGAAACATGGCCTGGAAATCCATATTGTTCAAATTTAAGCTGTCCCCTTTTGGGCAGCTTTTTTTATTGTAACAAATATTTTTCATCTTTTTTGTGTACTCAAAAAACGAAGGGAGAAAAAATTATGAAGAATCTTGGAGCAAAAGTAACAAGCTGTATGGATCAGGCTATAAACAAGCTTGAGACTGTATTAGAACAGGTGGATAAAGGCATTGGAAGAACAGTCAGTGCTCTTGATCTGGTTGAACAGGACATATCAACCACCGTAAAAAAAGACCTGCGTACATTCAGGAAGGGCATCAAACTTTTCGCCAGAATGCTAAATGTCGTGTTTACGGCGACGTTTCTGTTTGTTCTGTACCTGAAGTTCACGCATCCAGACATATATGCTGATCTAGTCAGGGTAATGCCGGCTGTGTTGGATACCTATGTTTCTCAGCTTCCACCGTGGGCCGGGGATGCGATGGACAGTCTTCTTGATATCGTCAAGAAAGTGCTGTTCTGGATGCAGATTTATACACAGCCAATTATCCGTGTGTAAGCTCCAAAGGTCGGCTGGTGTCTGCCAGTCGGCCATCATAAGAAACAGGGGAAACCCTGTTTTTTTCTGAAAAAAATAGAATCCATTTCTCATTCATATCAAAAAAAGGGTCGCAGAAGTACTGCGACCTTACCGACTTAATCTTAGCTTTCAGAGACCATAATGTTTAAACAATTCCTGCAGATAATTATTATTTCTGGAAATCTTATCGAAAGCAGTAAAATTATTGTCTCGAACAAGAAATGCGATCAGTTTATCATAACGTTCGCTTTCTTCTCGTCGACCTTCTTCGAGGCCTTCTTCTCGGCCTTTATCCATATAATCGTTTAATGTCATGTGGCTTTTCCTCCATTGATTCACGTGTCAGACATGTATTTTCCTGCCATCATTGTACAGCATTAATATGACCTATTGCCAGAAAAAACATCTCTCAAGATATTTCCGCGGATGTCTCCACAATCCACTTTTTTTTATCATGTCTCTCATTACGACGGAAAAAAAAGTGAATTCGAATTCAAAATCTGCGTCCGGAACGGAGTATTTTCACAGGCCTTATTTTTATTCATTTTATCTCTGTATCAAAAAAACGAAAGGAGAAAAACAATGTATGAGTATTATTTTTTATTGTTTCCCATTTCCTTGGGTACAATACCAGACTGTTCAGTTAATGCAGCCGTAAAAAACTAATAGAAGGGAGTTTATAAAACTAATGCGAAAAGAATTCATAACAGCTACAGAAGTAAGAGGTACCGAAACATACTCAACGATCTACGCTTTTAACATTTACGATGAGTCCATTGATTTGCAGGAAGCTGTCAAAAAAGCTGCTGCCGCATATATCAACACCGATGCCGGCTATAAAGTGTATCAGCATAACTGTCAATGTTTTAACTGGGGAGATTTTTTCTTATATGTTCCCAACAGTTTTTTAAAGCTGTTCGGATTTGAAAAAGAATTTTCCGATATAACACAGGCTGATGTTAATTTTGATGAGCAGTTGGCCTCTGAGCAGGATCTTAAATTTTCTGATGAAAAATGGGCTATTCTAAAAAAAGAACTGTTCATGAATGGAACAGAGAGTCTTACAGATTTTATCGGAGATAAGGTTCCTGATGACAATGATACTGTCGATAACCTGCTTGACCAGATTGCTGAGCAGATGCCAGATGAAGAACTTTATAAGTTCTACGAAAAATACTGTCTTGAACAACAGCTTGCTTCTAAATGGAAAACTCAGCAACTTATCAGGAGGATAAATGATGTAGCCGCGCTCATCCCCAGTTCTGAGGAACTGGAACTAGATCATTTTGACGACATCGAAATAAATGGAGAAGACGTCAGCGGATGGTTTGCCCTAAGTTGCAATGGCAGCTGTACCCATACCATAAATGAATTTTTAAAACCAATAATCACAGATGATGAAATTGAAAAATACGATATTGATGTTCGTAAAATTTTTGATGACCTTCATGTAGTATATTGTGGTTAAAGTACAAAAGAAGTCGTCATTTTGGGATTAGATGAAAATATGTAAGTACATTGGGACAGCTGCGGCTGTCCTTTTTTTAAAAAGGAAAGAAGAATTAAGTTTTCCATTTTAAAATCTACGTACGGAACGGAATATTTTCACGGTCTTTATCTTTATTCATTTTATCTCTGTATCAAAAAAACGAAAGGAGAAAAAAATGTATAAATATTATTCAGTAATACGCCCGATTTCCATAGGCACCATACCTGACTGTACGATTCGGGAAGTGGTTAATTTCAACCAGCGTCAGTACGTGGAGGAGATCATGAGACAGGCCTGGGGGTATTTCCTTACCCCAGATGAGATTCCGGAAGAAAAACTTCAGGCGTATAGTCTTGTCTCCGCGGATGCTGCCGTATCCAAATGGCAGCCTGTCGCAGAAAAGATCTCTGAGTTTTCAAAGAAAGCCGGGGATGATATGGAACCTGAAGATATCTTGTCCGCAGTAACCTCCGGAAACCTTGAGGAAATCACCGGGTATCTGGTCGGATTTTCCAGATCAGAGTATAAGAAGGAAGCCCTGGTGCTTTTCAGAGAAGTCAATTCTTTGAGGAGCTATTCATGAACCAGTATCTCGACTGGAAGCTCTCAGAGATCCAGACGATGGTTTTGGAAAAGAAGCCATCCGCGGATATCATCCATGAGCTCCAGCAGGTACGAAAAACACTGGTGAAAAAAGAAATCATAGTGGATTCTGTTGCTGCGGAGATAATTGATCGCAGAATATTGATCACAAAGGAGGAAGATTAAATGCTGATTTACGGGATTTGTATGAGCGAAATTAAGGATTCTGAAATAGACTGGGATAAGGTAGAAAAGCTATTGGAGTCATATGATTCTTCTTTGCATAGAGATTTCAAGGAATACGTTAATTATGACGATTCTGAGACTCCGGAAGAACAGGAGTACTGGAAAAAGGAATGGTTCCTTGCATATGACTCAATGGGATATCATGGGCTGGGAGCTTTTCTTCACGATGTAATTGAAAAAGAAGAACAGCTTGACCTTAATATGGGAGATAGCAATGGTTTTATCCTTGGTATTGCCCCGGACCTGCCATGGTATTATTCGGAAAACATAAAAAATCTGACCAATGATATGTTTTGCTCTCTGATAGCAAAATATGTCAAAAAGATTTCTGATCATGTACCTTCCGTCCAGATGTGGGGCTGCTCGGATGATTGAACTGTATTTTTCTCTTAAATACAGCGAAACCCGTCATGAAGTCATTTTTCAAGGAGGAAATAACTTATGAAATACGTATTTATTTGTTCTCCGTATCGTCCTGTTGGAGAGGATCCGGAGACAGAGCTAAGGAAAAATATTGACCAGGCAAAGAGAGCCTGCAGGCTGGCAGTGTCCAGGGGACTCATTCCTTTGGCACCACACCTGTATTTTACACAGTTTCTGGATGACAATGATCCGCAGGAGCGGAAGTTTGGACAACAGGCCGGAAAAGAGTGGATGGTGTGTGTATCCGAATTATGGGTTGTCGGGGACAGGATCTCTTCTGGAATGGAAGAAGAGCTGAAACTTGCCAGGTTGTGGAGCATCCCGATCAAAAAGGTCAAATTCCATAGCGAACAGGAAAAACTGTATCCAGACAGAAATACAGTAGAACAGCTCCGTAAAGAGTACCCGGCAGGATGCAGGGTGAAGCTTCTGAAAATGGATGATATCCAGGCTCCGCCGATTGGTACAGAAGGAACGGTAGTCCATGTGGACGATACCGGTTCCATTTGTGTCCGGTGGGACACCGGCAGCGGACTGAATGTCATCTACGGTGTGGATCGGTGCGTAAAGATCTGAGGCGGCTTTGGCTGCCTCTTTTTTCGTATAAAAAGACAGCACTATGTTTTTCTTATATCTTTCTATTTTAAGGCGACTTGTTTTACAAGCTGTTTTTTTCTATTTCTTTAGCCGTTTATCATGTTTATCAATGTGAATATAAAACGAAAGGAGCGTGAAAAGAATATGGAAGATTGGACGTATGTATGTTAGTAACAAAAAAACACGTCCAATGGTAACTTATACACAGGGATATTCTACATTAAACAAAGGAGAAGTATATTATGAGTGTTAATGAAATGAACAAACCAGAACTGATTGGAAATATCATTGATATTTTCGAGGACTTTCTTGATGAAAAGGGGATTATTGTTCCTAATCCGGAAAGAGACGAAGATCCTGAGTTAGACGCAGAATCCTCTGCGAATATCTACGGAGAAGATTACGATTCTTTATCAACTTCATTGGAGAACCTGCTTCGAAGCTGGAACATCACTGAACCTTCTGAACCTGTCAGGATGCTAGAGGTTCTGTTGTGGTGGTACTATATGTGCCGAATACTGTAATAATTGAGAAAATATCAAAGGAGAAATAATGTATTCGCTGGAAACATAAACAGAATGATACTCTTTTTTCATATCTTTGAACTACCCCACCCGACTGACGTCGGATGGGGTTTTCTGCTATATCTAGGATAAAAAGCACTATATCCACAATCCTTTCGTTTTTTTGACACCTGTAGAGTTCGAGATTAGCCACAGGTGTCTTTTTTTCTACTATTTCTCATATTATATCCGAACTTAAATGAAAGGAGAAAATTAAAATGAACGAAACTGCAATAAATAACGCTATCAGAGAACTGGAAGAGATGACTAATCTTCTACGAAAAATTTTAGAAAGGAAAATTACCCAGAAACAGGCTGCTGACAAACTAGGAATTACTCCTCAGGCTTTCCAGACAGAATTAAAGAACAGTTTTTCCAATTATATCAAGAAAAGAAATATTATCACAGAAGATCTTCTACTCAAATGTCTGGAAGAAATAGAGACTCCATGTGAAAGAATCGCCAAAGATATCTTTGGAATTGCAGAGTATGAAAAACTGGTAATCATCGATACAGAAAACCAGGAATTGTTCCTGCAGCGTATGAAGGATATCCTGTCAGAAAGAGAAATGAGTATAATGAGCCTTCGATATGGCATTAATACCGATGAGCCAATGACTCTACGCAAAATCGGTGAACAGTTTGGGGTAGAACAGCAACGTATCCGGCAGATTCTTGATAAGTGTCTGCATAAATTACGTAATCCTGCTAACAGCCGGCTTCTACTACCAAATTACCAGCGTTACGCAAAGGCCTTACAGTCCTGTCAGGAGGTCCAGGCTGTATCCGACAATCTGGAGAAAGCTTATGAACGTACAGTCGAAAAATACACCTGGCTACTCCACAAAAAAGAGTTGGTTGATAAAGCTCCGGAAATTCGTAGACAACTGGAGAATATGATACAGATTTCTGATATGGTAATTCCAGAGAATTGGAAAGAAATACTGAAATCAAAAGGTATTATAACCGTTTTCGACTATATAGAAGCGGACCATGCAGAACTGGAAAAAACAAAAGAGTTCTGTCCGGATTTCTCCTGTTCAGTCCTGGATACTATGTTTGGCATTCCTACACAAGAAGTAAATAGTATTGCTGCGTCTGCTATTCAGATTTCCACCCTGAACCTGTCGACGCGAACATTTAATGCTTTATACCGTGCGGGTATCAGAACTCTTGGAGATTTGACAAAGAAGTCCAGGGAAGAAATCATGGAACTCCGGAATTTTGGAAGAAGCTGCTACGAAGAACTCGAAACAATTCTGAGTAAGTATAATATATCTCTGATGGAAGATTAAAGCTCTCATGTTTAAAGACCCGAGCATTCTGAACGAACAATGTTAAAGAATTCGAAAACTGTCTCCTGGTTTGACTGGAAGACAGTTTTTATTGTTTATGAATTTTTTCGTCTCGAATGAAATACTCTCCTGAAGGACGTTTTTTCGTATCAAAACAAAATTTTGTCATTTTGTGTTTAAATAAAATCATCGGATAAGACTATGGATGGCCAGAATGAGCTATTTGCTTTATGCAAAAAATAGGAGGGACTTATATGGCATACGAACTGCGTCCTTACCAGAAAGAATGTAAGGATATTTTAGATAAAACACCTACCGGGAACCACCTGGTGGTCATGGCAACAGGACTGGGAAAAACAGTCGTTATGACACATCTTAAAAGAAACGGAAGAGTACTGCTCCTGTCGCACAGGGATGAGCTGGTGAGGCAGCCGGAAAAGTATTTTGACTGCTCTTTTGGCATAGAAAAGGCAGAGGAGCATGCGGGGGATGAAGAGGTGGTTTCCGCCAGTGTGCAAAGCCTTTCCCGTCCGGGCAGGATGAAACGCTTTGCCCCGGATGCTTTTGATACCATCATCATTGATGAAGCGCACCACAGTGCAGCCAAAAGCTACCGGGCGGTTCTGGATTACTTTTCCGGGGCAAAAAGGCGTATCGGCTTCACCGCCACTCCGCAGCGCGGGGATAACGTCCGTCTGACCGATGTTTTTGACGACATCATCTTTAACCGCGACCTGCGCTGGGGGATCCAGAACAATTACCTGTCCCGTATCCGCTGTGAACAGGTTTTTGGAAAATTTAAACTGAAAAATGTAAAGAAGCATCTGGGGGATTATTCTGATTCAGACCTTGAAAAGGTTATGCTCGATGGAGGTGCGATCGTCACTGCTGCAAAGGCGTACGTGGAGAAGTGCCTGGACAGACACACACTGATCTACTGTGTCACCAAGCGTCTCTGCTATCTGCTCAGGGAAACGATCTGTTCCCTGATCCCGGATAAGAAAGATACTGTATGTGTTGTTACCGGCGAAACACCTGCGGAGGAGCGCAGGCAGATCCTTAAGGATTTTGCAGATGGGAAGATCCGCGGCATCATCAACTGTATGGTACTCACTGAGGGCACAGACCTCCCGATCTGTGACACGATTATGAATCTGCGCCCGACCTGCAATCCGACCCTGTACCAGCAGATGGCGGGAAGGGGTACAAGGCTGTATGAAGGAAAGGAATTCTGTCTTCTCATTGACATTGTCCCGGCAGATTCCAAAAAAGTCCAGAACCTCTGCACCGCGCCTACCTTATTCGGAGTGGATCCGGCCCTGCTTGACAAGGAACAGAAAAAGAAACTGAATCCCGACACCGATCTTTTGACTTTGTGCGACTCCCTCCGCGGATATTTCACAACGGAAGCGCAGCGCATGGAGATCGAGACACGAAGGGTGGATCTGTTCCTGGATTCCTGTAATGAAGCACTGGCTGCATGCAAGGACAAGACGATCAAAGATCTGGCTGCTTATTATACTGAAAAACGCCAGTCTGCGGAACCGGAATATGACTTTGGGAATCTGGATGTGGAGATCTGTCCGGATGATGAGAAGCACTATATGATCAACCCGTCCTGGGATGAAGTGATCTACATTTCCAAACCGGATGTTCTGGACAATGTCAACGTGGAATTCCATACCTCTGATTCATCCATTATCTCCGGAACCTTAAAGATGGACAAAGCGGTTGAACTGGTAAAGGCTTACTGCGAATCCCTTCCCGGTTTCTATTCGTACTGCTGGAATAAGGATTCCCAGGAAAACTGGAGTACCATGAACGCAACGGAAAAACAGGTAGCCAAAGTAAAGAAGGACTATCTCCATAAGGGGATTTACCTGAATACTGCGGACAAATTAAACAAGCTGGAAGCTTCGCGTCTGATTGACCTGTCCGTGCGGATGAAAGAAGCCGAGAAACAGAAAACACTCCTGACGAAGGCACAATCTGAAAAGCCTTCCAAGTCAGCATCTGAATACTTTCAGCTAAAAATGAAAGAAGAGGATAAGATCAGGGAAAGAGGCAAAAAGCAGTTCCCCGTATTCTGTGATAAGATAACTGCCAAAAAGAAAGCGGAAGAAAAACACCGGCAGCAGATGCGACGTGAGTATATACCTGAGAAAGGAGAACGGAAAAAGCTTACTATTTCAAAACTCATAATCCCGTCTCCCGAAAAACCTGCTTCCATTAAACAGTTAGGATACCTTTCCTCACTGATCGCTAAAGCGGAGAAATATGTAAGCCTTCCGGAGATCTCCCTTCAAAATCTGACCACCCGTCAGGCAGCTGCCCTGATCGAACTTATAAAAACAGCCACAGATACCTTCTCTTGCTTAAACGCTGGCATCCAGATGGAGTTCTGTGACCTGCCGCAGTTTATCTGCTCCGCGGAGAAATGCGAGAACGGAAGGTTTGCCATCGAATATAAGAGAAAGGAATGAACAAAAGCCCCGTAGCGCATCAATGTCATTAAGTTAAGGGATTTTGGCAACTTCGGTTGTCAAAGTTCTTTAATTTGAAAAACTTTGACACGATTTTTTTCAAAGGGATTTCGTAACATTTGTTGCGAATGAACTGAGAAGATACTAACACCCCATGCACCAAATGCTCTTGTACAGGTGCTTGCTCCGCTTCAAGTGTTAGTGATATTTCGAGTACAAGTACAACTTATTAGGTTATACAGCGACATCTCCTCGGAGATGATTTACAATCTGGTTTCCATCAGAGAAAGAAGCTTTATGAAACAAAAGAAACAAAAAGTAATGGTTTACATTCTTAATAAGAAAGGCAAACCACTTATGCCAACAACTCGTTGCGGGCATGTTAGAAAATTATTGGATAGCAAGAAAGCTGTTGTTGTTAGCAGTAATCCTTTTACTATCAGACTGAAATATGATACACCAAATGGTGTTCAGGATGTATTTGCTGGTATTGACTCTGGCAGAGAAAATATTGGTTCTGGTGCATCTAATGAAGATGGTGATTGTCTATATCTTGGAGAGTTAAAAACATCCAATAAATCAATCAAAATGAAGATAACTGAACGCGCTGGTTTTCGTAAAGAAAGACGCAGACGCGACAGACAAAACAAACAACGTAAGGCAAGGAAAGACCATACTGAAATTCAAAATGGTAATGCTGATATTTGTAGAACAACTATTTCTTGTAAATCAGTACAAATATCTTATCCTGCAGCAGAAAAATCTGTAACGCATAAAATTATTCGTGGTAAAGAAGGCAAATTTGCTAATCGTCATCGTGATGAAGGCTGGATTACTCCTTCTGCCAGGCAGCTTGTTCAAATGCATATGAACGATTTAAAGTCTATGTGTAAAATTCTACCTATAAGTCATGTTACTCTTGAAAGAGTTGCTTTTGATTTCCAGAAGCTTGAAAACGAAAACATCAAAGCTTGGGAATATGGTAAAGGTAAACTTTACGGATATGATTCGCCTGAAGAATATATTCACGATGTCCAAGGTGGCAAATGCATTATATGTGGGAAACCACATATAGATTATTTACATCATATCATTCCACGTAGTAAAGGCGGTTCTAATAAGGTAAGTAATCTTGCTGGTCTTTGTTATGATTGCCATTATGGACCAATGGGTGTTCATAATTGCCAGGATACACAGGACAGATTGCCTGAATTAAAGAATGAAGCAAATAAACAGTATAAGGTAAGTCTTCTTAATTCTGTTATGCCAGTTCTTATTGAAGAAATGGATAAATTCTGTAAAGCGAATTCTATTATATTTTCTATCTGTGAAGGACATGATACTGCTAAAGTAAGAGATATATATGATTTACAAAAAGACCATTGTGTTGATGGATTTGCTATCTCTTTAGTTGGCAGAAATGTTAAATCTGTTGACGTTATGCCTGATAGAATTCATCAGAAACAACGCTATAAGAAGAAGTCTAAGAATATTATTAAGAAGCGTAATTGTAGAGAATATTATGATGGTAAAAAACTTGTTGCAGTTAACAGGCATAAAGGAACAGACCAAAAAGCTGATTCTTTAGAAGAGTATATGAATACATATGCAGAGACACATACTGCCGATGAATGTAAAAAGCATTTTGAATCATTAACTGTAAAGCCTGCTAGAAGAACATATACATTCCATAAGGAAGGGCGTATTTGTCCGTTCCATATTGGTGATAAAGTTCGATATGAGAAAAAGAACAAAATCAAAGGCAATACAAAAGTTGAGACCTTTATTTGTGAAGGTATTCGTTTCCCTAAAGATGAAAACAAAGCAAAAGTTGAACACAACAAAACAAAATCTAAAAAGATGAAATTTTGCAGAGTCCTTGAGCCTGGTTGTACACCTTATATAGATTATAGAAAATTGGTTTTAATATAAAGATATAGGCTATTCGAATCATACCGAGTAGCCTATTTTTGTTTTGCATCATATCTATTAATCATTACAAGCAACACAGACTATATATTTTTCATGTATAGTCTGTTTTGTTATGAAATGCTTATCTTAATGACATTTTTGTACCGGTTTTTCGTCTCATCTGATGCCCTGCTCCTGCTCTGCTATATTGTACTTACAAAGATCACTACACCAAAGATAACCATCCAGAAAGGAGTATGGATCATGAAGTACATTTTGATGAGAACAGTTTCAGGAAAAACATACTATGCAAGAACAGAGAAAAATAATGCGATCAAAAAAACGGAGGATATCGCTTTGGCACAAAGATTTGCATCAGAGAAGGATGCGAAAAAAATGCGGGACCGGGCAAGCAGGAAACTTAACGGATATAAGATCCATCCTGTTCCAGACAAAAGCCAGGCAGACCTGCGGGACTCAAAGATTCAGATGACAGATGCAACGCCATCCGTCAGTAATCCTCCGGCTGGCATTTCCAGCAGCTCCCACAGAAAATGTTTCACTGCACAGAAGCGGGCTGCGGTATACAACAAAACAGAAGGTCATTGTGCTATCTGCGGAGAATTTGTCCCATATACCGATTTCACTGTGGATCACATCATCCCGCTTGCAAAAGGCGGCAGCAATGATCTGTCAAACCTTCAATGTTCCTGCGGCGTCTGCAACCGTATCAAGCAGGACATACTTCCGGAAGACCTGATGAAGAAGCTGACCGGGATCATGATATACCAGATAAGACAAAAAGGAAACAAAAAATACAAAAAAATGCTGCGTAAGGCATGCAGATGATCTCTCTGTCCGGATATCCGGGCAGAGCATTTTTGTTGTGTCTTGTATTTTTTCATTTTGCAGGAAATGAAAAAGAAAGGAGAAATTTTTATGAGCAACACAAAAAGTGGGTTTGTCCACTTACACGTCCACGGAGAATACAGTCTTTTGGATGGGATGAGCAAGATCCCAGATCTTGTAAAGAAGATAAAAGACTCCGGGATGACTGCATGTGCCCTGACGGACCATGGTGTCATGAACGGCGTGGTGGACTTTTACAACGAATGTCAGAAACAGGGGATCAAACCTATCCTTGGCTGTGAGTGCTATGAAGCGCCCGAAAGCAGGCTGGATAAAAATTCCCATGCAGGAGAGGAAAGGTATCATCACCTGATCCTGTTAGTAAAAAACGAAACCGGATACAAAAACCTCTGCCACCTGGTCTCAAGATCCAATATCGACGGCTTCTATTACAAGCCGCGGATCGATTTTGAACTGTTAGAGCAGTACCACGAGGGACTTATCTGCCTGAGTGCATGTCTGGCCGGACGTGTTCCGCGTGAGATCCTCCGCGGGATCAGCTGCGGAGACATGGAACCGGCAAAAAAAGCAATCCTAAGATATAGGGAATTGTTTGGGGATGACTATTATCTTGAGATCCAGAACCATGGGATCCGGGAAGAGCAGATAGTCGCTAACGAACTGGTCAGGTTTTCGGACGAACTGGGTATCAAGCTGGTATGTACCAATGACTGTCATTATACCAATTCCGAGGATAAGGAAGCCCATGAGTATCTTCTCTGCCTCCAGACAAAGAAAACGCTGGACAGTCCGGACAGGCTTGTTTACGAAGGTGATTATTCCGTAAAAACGGAAGAGGAGATGCGGCAGTTATTCCCGTCATTGCCACAGGCTTTTGACAATACCCTTGAGGTCGCAGACAAATGCAATTTTGACTTTAAATTTGGTGATTACAGGATGCCAAAAGTCGTTATCCCAAAAGAGTATGGAAATGATTATTTCCGTTACCTGGAGGATGAATCCTGGAAAGGATGGGAAAAACGTTACCCTGTAGGTAACAGGGAACGTGAGACGGCAAAGAAAGATCTGGAGTACGAGCTTGGGATCGTAAAGCAGATGGGATTTGCCGAGTATTTCCTGGATACCCGTAAAACTATCCGATGGTCAAGGGAACATGGGATATTAGTAGGACCGGGACGTGGCTCCGCAGCCGGAAGCCGGATGTGCTACTGTCTGGGGATCACGGATATCGACCCTATCCCATATAACCTGCTGTTTGAGAGGTTCCTCAATCCTGAACGAATATCCATGCCGGATATTGATGTCGACTATAATTATTCTTATAAGGATGATGTGATCGCATTTGAAGCGGAAAGCAACGGCTGGGATCATTTTGCCAAGATCCGTACCTTTACGGCCATGAATGCAAAAGGGATCGTGCGTGATATTGCCAGGGTCGCCGGGTATCCGGTAGCAGTAGGGGACAGGATCGCAGGTCTGATCCCAAAAGATCCTAAAATGACACTGGATAAGGCATGGGATTCCAACCCTGACCTTCAGAACTTTATCAACTCAGATCCCGGATACCAGAAGCTGTGGAAGATCGCCAGAAGGCTGGAGGGCACCAAAAAGGCCGCCTCCACACACGCCTGCGGACATATCCCGACTCCGGTACCATGTGAGGATCTGTTCCCGGTATCCGTCGATCCGGAAACCGGATATCTGGTCTGCCAGTACAACATGACCGATGCAGAGCATCTGGGGAACCTGAAAAAGGATCTTCTGATGCTGCGTAACCTGACTATCATCGATACTGCGCAGAAATCCGTAAAGGAAAAATATGGAGTTGAGATTCCGCTGTGGACGGAAGAGATATTAAATGACAAAGAAGCATTGAAGCTTATTTCTTCCGGAGACACAAACGGGGTATTCCAGCTGGAATCCGAAGGAATGAAAGGGTTCATGAAGAAGCTGCAGCCAACCTGTTTTGAAGATATCATTGCAGGGGTGGCTTTATACCGTCCGGGGCCAATGGAGTATATCGACGATTATATCCGCGGAAAACATGATCCGGGATCCATAAAATATCTGACCCCTGAACTGGAAAGCATTTTAAGTTCCACTTATGGGGTGATCGTTTATCAGGAACAGGTCATGCAAATTGTACAAAAGTTAGCCGGTTTTTCCATGGGAAGGGCCGATCTGATCCGTAAGGCTATGGGTAAAAAGAAGCAAGATATTATGGATCAGGAAGCTCCAAGGTTTATCTACGGAGATAAAGAACTGAAGATTGACGGCTGTGTCAACCGCGGGATCCCAGAAGAGACTGCAAAGCAGATCTGGGAACAGATGGTTGATTTTGCCAAGTATGCGTTTAATAAGAGCCATGCTGCGGCTTATGCTGCCATTGCAATGCAGACGGCATATCTGAAAGCCCATTATGCACTGGAATTTGCAGCCGGACTGTTGACATCCGTTATGGATAAGACAGATAAGCTTGCGGTTTATATCGCTGAATACAGGAAAAATGGTATCAGGATCCTTCCGCCGGATATCAATCTGTGCCATGAGGATTTCACTGTTGTTGGAGATTCCATTTATTATGGCCTTGCTGCACTCAAAAATGTTGGCAAGGAAGCAATTGGAAAAGTCATAGATGAACGGAAAACAAACGGTCAGTATGTATCATTTTACGACCTGGTAAAGCGAAATCCGGAGATCGATAAAAAGATGCTGGAAGCACTTGCAAAAACAGGTGCACTGGATTTTACCGGATATACCAGACATACACTGATGATCTCCGGCGTGGAATATCTGTCCGCCCAAAAACGTGCATCCAAAAAACAGATCGAAGGGCAGCTATCCCTGATGGATCTGTTTGGAAGCAGTTCGGATATGACAGATACTCTTTCTGAGTTACCGGAATATTCCGAGGAAGAACTTCTGTTTTATGAAAAAGAAGGAGCAGGTGTGTATATCTCAAAACATCCGATCGATGTATACGCTGAGGTCCTTTCCAAAAATCCGGTCAAGTACAGCAGCTATCTGTATGCGGATGAGGAGACAGGAGCTATCCCTGCAAAGGAAAAGGAAGAGGTTTCCATTGCCGGGATCATCAGGTCCTATAAAGTCATCTATACCAAGAAGAACAATGAGCCGATGGTGTTCCTTGATGTAGAAGATTCCATTGGTGTTACCAAAGTGGTCGTTTTCCATTCCCTGTATGAGTTGATAAATGAAAAGATCAGGGAGGACAGACCTGTTTTTATCAGAGGAAAGGTAAGTATCCGGGAAGAGGAAGCAAGCCTGATTGCTGACAGTGTTTTCTTCCTTGATGAGCCAAACTACAGGATATGGATCCGGTTTGACAGTATCTGGGAATTCAGGAACAATGAAAGTGTATTGGAAAAGATCTCATCCTGGAACAGGGGAATGTCCCTGGTCAGTGTTCTTTTGAATGATAAAAGAATCACCATGGCATTGAAGATCCATATGTCATCCGATCAGAAAGCAATCAATGAACTGAAAGAGGCATTTGGGGAAATGAATGTACTGGTAAAGGAAACCCAGTATCTGTAGTGTTCAGGAGCTGTATCTTACAGCTCCTTTTTTCGTACCAGAAGTTACCTTTTCGATTTTCTCATATTATGTACAGGTAAGCAGAAAAACGCTGCTTCATAACAATCAGATATTTGCTTCATTACAGGAATGAGCAACGATTAACAGAGAGGAGATAAAACATTGTACGACACAACAGAACACATTATTGAAAACAACCAGGTACATTTAAGAGGAAAAATGGTAACAGGTTTTTCCTTTAGTCACGAACTTTTGGGAGAAGGATTTTACACCGCACAGGTAACCGTAGACAGACTCAGCGAAATGACAGATACCATTCCCATCCTGGTATCCGAACGGCTGATAGACGTAACACAGGATTATATTGGAAAATATGTGGAGATCCGCGGACAGTTCCGTTCCTACAATCAGTATAATGAAGAACATAACCGCCTTATCCTCCATGTATTTGCAACAAAAATGGAGATTTTGGAAGAGGAGGATTATCCGATAAATAAGATCTATCTGGATGGATATATCTGTAAGCCAACTGTATACCGTAAAACTCCGCTTGGAAGAGAAATTTCAGATGTGTTATTGGCAGTTAACCGTTCATACCATAAATCAGACTATATTCCGTGTATCTGCTGGGGCAGAAATGCCCGTTACGCTTCTTCTCTTGAAGTTGGCAGTCATCTTCAGATGGAAGGCCGTATCCAGAGAAGAGAATACTCTAAACGGATCAGCGAAACAGAAACGGAAAGCCGCACTGCATATGAGGTTTCAGTAGGCAGTATGAAGCTGCTGGAAGAATGACTCTTCTACATACAGGTACTTCCACAAAAAGAGAGGTTTTCCTCTCTTTTTTGATATAAGGATATTTTTGTACAGTTAAAAACATAAGAACAACAAAAATCATTGCGAACATCAGAAAAAACAGGTACTATATTAACATATACTACTACATGTACAACCCGGGATCGTGGTCGATTATGCTACCGGCGACAGCTGGCTGGAAGGAGAAGAGAGCAGACAGGTGGCAGATGGTTGCTCACTGTCTGATAAGGTTTCAGATCTGTTCTTCAATTTGATCCCATTCCTGTCGGGTATGAATTAAAAAACTAAGGAAAGGACAAAAAACATGGAGATCAATTTGACTGCTGATGAGCGAGAAATGTTATATAACTTACAAACTATGAGATGGTCCAGTTTTCAAGGAAAACCACTTTCTAAAATTGATGGGGAATACCAGAAGATGGTCGCTGATGATCTTAAACAGATGATAGAATGTTTTGACTCTTCAAATGATGAATGCATGGAGTTTTCCAGACAGCAGCTGCATATTAATATTACGCTTCTGGATGTCCTTATTTTTTCGATGGATTTCTTTATTCGAAACGACATTGAAGCAAAAAAAACTGCGAAGGATATCGAGGAAAAAAAACAGACAGTGGAAGTCGCAAAAACGCTGCGTCAGAAGATAGTTTCTATGTTACTGCCAGATCCATGGTTTGGTGAGTCCGCGGATATACAACGTGCTACCTACAGCTGCTATGAAATGATCAATGGATGGGGGTGATGCAGATTAAATGTGTTTGTACCAGGAAAAACATTATTCTAAAAAACAGATAGCGAAAGCCAGTATGCTTCATAGTACACTGATGCCTTTCGCGGAAAGGCGAAAATATGAGAAAAAGAATCTTATTTATATTCCTGTTGGTCCTCTGCCTGTGTGCAGTCCCTGTCAGCGCAGCGGCTCTGGGAAAGGTTTCCGGCGTCAAGGCGAAACAGTCCGGTGAAAAGGTAAAAGTGACATGGAATACAGCAGCAGGAGCCAAGGGATATCAGGTATACCAGAAAACTGGCTCAGAAAAATTCCACAGGATCAAGACCACTGGAAAGAAGAGCTATACGGTAAGAGGGCTTACACCAGGGAATACCTATTATTTCCGCGTCAGGGCTTATGCGGATTCTTCCGGTAAAAAGAAATACGGAAAATACTCTTCTTCCGTAAAGATCACGATCAAAAACAGCTCTGCAGCAGAAAGCAAAGTGATCACTGTATCCCCGAAATCCGATACTTATAAGAAAAAATACATGAACACATCCTGGTTCACGGAACAGACACGCTCTTATTATGTTCTCCGTTCTTATCTGGAATACTTTTCAAATATCGGAGGCGGAGAGTTGCACCTGAAAAAAGGAACCTATAACCTGCAGTTTCCTCTGTATATTCCTTCCAATACCACTGTTATATTTGAGGACGGGGTCACGATCAAACGGCAGGACAAGGGGACTCTTTTCATCCTTTGCAGTTACAATGACGTAAATACCGGAAAGAAATTCTACGGATACAATGGTGTCCATGACATCAAGATAATCGGCAGGGGAAAGGTTGTCTTTGATAAGGAATTTGGAGGAAATGCCGCGATCCTGATGGGACATACGAAGAACATCCTGATCGAAGGGATCACATTTGCCCGTATGTCCGATACATCTGCACATTTCATTGAGATGGATGCTTCCAATAATGTAGAGATCCGTAACTGTACCTTTGAGGGTTCCACTTCCGGAGGAAAGAAAGAAGCAATCAACTTAGACGTCCCGGATCCTGCAACCGGAGGATTTACATGGGAAGGAAGTGGCCAGGACAAGACTGCCAACGATACTGTGTATATCCACAACAATGTATTCAAGAATCTCACCGCTGGAGTTGGTACACATATGTATACACCGGGACACCCGCATAAAAATATCCGCATTGAAAACAACAGTTTCAGTTCCTGTCGGACATTTGCAATACGGGCGCAGAACTGGGAAGATTCCAGTATACTTAACAATACCTTTACCAACATCACCGCTCCTGGCGGTTCCGCACTTGCCATTGATGCAAGAGGTATCAGCAATGTAGTCGTAAAAGGCAACAGCATAACAAATTCCGATGCATTCATGAAGATCATCGTCAGCCGGTATTCTGACGGTACGATCTCCTCCAGACCGGGACTGGCAAACTACGATCCGGTGTTTAATTCCGTCAAAGAAGAGGATGTCGTATATAATACTGTATCCGGTCTGAAAACGGATTATGCAGTTTCCTATGTCAACACTACCACGCATCAGGGAACAAATACAAAATACTGGAAAGCCAGAAATTAGTTGATATTTTGGTACCATTGCGTTAAAATAATAATAAAAAAGGGAGAAATAGAAAAAATGGATACAATGGATTTGCTTCAATTGCTGCCACAAACCATACAGCACGATATCATTGACTTTCATGACTGTAAACTAAAAGATGGGAGAGATGCAACAAGGATAACTCTGTCCAGAATGTTAACTGCAGAAGAGAAATCCCAGATGAGTGGAGAGCATTTTGTAGGAATCAACTGTATTGCTCATTACAGATACGCTCCGGAAATAAAAAAATCCTATTTTTATGTTGTATAGTCAAGTATCTCACGACTAAAGTCACGAGTCTTGGATGCGCAGATTAATAAAATGTCTTCATATGACAGTATCAGAAAATATCTGATACTGTCTTTTTTGCATTTTAAAGAAAAAACAGGAGGGATTTTAAATGGATACACCTGAAATCTTTTATGAAAACCTGTCTAAAGGGATCATAACATACGAAATGCTTGATTTGGCTCTGTTCTCCCTGAATAAAAGGGCCAAAAACTACAGGGATCAGAAAAGGAAAGCAAAAAAGAGTCTGTATGCACAGGCGCAGCTGTTTGGTTTTAGTAATCCGGATAATCCGGAAGAAGCCGAAAGAATGGAGAAAGAATTTTATGCAAAAAAGGAACGGCTGCTACAGATCGTAAAGCCGGCCTGTGTCCATCAAGAGCTGGCAGGTTACAAGAAAAATTACGTTTACGATAAGGATGGGATTGATTATGCGGATGTTTTTATAGATTCCATTTTTCATAACCGGGTTCTGGATAGAGGAATCTGCCGGAAAGAAGGAAAGGACATCCGGTTCTTTGTCCGAAAAGGAGAACCATATTACAGGTATTATTTTTTCCGATGTATTGGAACTCATACCTACCATTCACCTATAAACAAAGAAACGGCTTTAAGCAGCGGTTTGCCCATCCATATAATAAATGAAATCAAAACAGAAGGAGAGCGCAATGAGAATCTGATTCCTGAAGATTTTGTAGATCAAATGCTTGCTCTCGTAGACAGTGAAACGTACACATATGTCCCATCCAACACTATTCGTTCCCCAAGGGAGAGTATCCTTCCACCTGTTACTTACGTCATCCCGCAGAAATACGAATGGGAGGAAGTACTGGATCTGCTTAAGGAAAAATATCCAGAAAAACCGGGACTGCTGAAAGTTGACTTATCCATCCGGCTTTGGAGAAAGATCATGAAACTGAGAGCTTTTTCTGCGGAGAGCTGTATGAAGTGTATTTTGGCAGAGAAGAGAGTTTGATCTTTGCAGGTATCTTCTATCAGAAACAGATTTTTTCGTACCAGAAAAGCAGTCTGCCAATATCAGCTATACTAAAAACATGAACAGCAAAGATGTTCAGAATTCACCTTTCGTTTTTGGGCACTCACAGAGTTCGGAAAATGCTGTGAGTGTCTTTTTTATGCGAAATTTTGAGTTTGACCTTAAATCTGAGAAAAGAGGAATCACATGAGAAGAACAATGATTGCAGGATGTATAGTGCTCTCACTGGTTGGAGCAGCGAACATGCAGGCAGTAGAAGGAGAACCGTATGTGACAGTTGCGCAGGCGGACGAAAACGTAAACCAGACATCCGTAGGCTGAGCAAATGATCTGCTCAATGTCATGCCGGAAAACCTGCTGGGCAGGTTTCTGGATAATGAAGACAATTTAAGAGGTAAACGCTATGAAAAGAGAAGAGTTTGTTTCAAAAATTAATGAAGCTGGATTAGGGGGAAAAGTATTTGTAAAACCAAATAATTATGCAGGAGGTCCATATTTTTTGGGTTGCTTCTTTGATGGTAATCAATGGGTTGCATATGAAAATGATGAAAGAGGAAAGCATGAAGACCTAATCAGAACTATATATGAAGAAGAAGCTTTTCAGTATTTGTATGAGTATATGATTGGGAAGTAAATGAAATGGCCTGCGTAAATTTAATTCCACCCCCGAGGAGTCGGGCGTGGGTGGGGCTTGGAATGAATGTGGGTGCTGAAGCTAGTCTGATTGATTTTATCGAGCTTGGAATCATGACGCCAAAGGCTTCACATAATGCATACAAAAAAGCAAAAGAATTTTTAAAAAACATATTGAGTCATTCGGTCAGATGAAAGATAACAGAGGATGTCGCATCGTATATGCAGTATCCTTTTTTTCGTGTCAGAAAATCCTGCTGTCAAAACCAGCTACAATATACTCATGAACAGTGTACGAGACTTATGCTTCATATGTTGTTCAGAATCCTTTTCTTTGTTTTTGGACATCCGCGGAAGATCGGAATTAGCCGCGGATGTCTTTGTATAAAAAAATGAATTCGAATTCATTTTTTTGAGAGAGGTTCCCATATTTTTCTGAATCAATCTTCATCATCCAACAAGTTTTAATCAAAAAAAATATTATTCATCATATTACTTTTAACTTAAAAACTACAGGATCAAAAATGGTCTGCAAAAATTAAAAAGGAGATTATTATGGCTAAGAAATACGTATACTCATGTATCGACAGAGCGAATATAACAGGTACCGTTGACGCAGTAGAAGAGAATACCCCGTTTATTACAGACAAATTTGTAAACCTTATCGTTTACACCTCCAGGAAAGAACCGTCTACAGTCAAAGACCGTATCAATGTAGTTGTAAACAAAAAGTTATTGGGAAATATCACAGAAGGCTCATGTGTAAAAATTGCCGGAGCAATCCAGACAAAAACTGTAAATGGGCACTTGTATATTTATATCTTTGCTTATGATATTACAGAAATTGAAGCAGGAACTGCTATGGATACCGACCAGCTGAAATTCGAAGGATATCTCTGTAAGAAGCCGGTGCTGCGGAAAACTCCGTTCTCAAATCGTACAGTCTGTGACTGTGTCCTGGCGATCAATGACAGAGGTATGTCCTATTATGTACCTTGCATCTGCTGGAGTAAAAACGCAAAAAAGATGGCAAAGAGTGCCGTAGGAGATAAGTTCTATGTTTCCGGAAGACTTCAGAGCAGAGAATACGTGAAGAACGAAAAGACCTATGTGATCAATGAGGTATCCGTTTATCATATTGATGAATTCTCATTTGATTCCGAAGATGATTAAAAATAAGGGACTGCCATCTGGCAGTCCTTTGTATATGTGATAATCTTATAGGTTCTGGATGTAAGAGGATAACTCTGTTTTCTCTGTGTCATCTAATTTGTGTCCGGCTGTATATGCACGTACAAATTCCAAGATGGAATTGTCATAGTAATCTTCTACTATGTCTTTTGCATATTTTTCATGAAATTCTTTTTTGGTAAACACTGGAGAATATACAGCTCTCGGACCTTTTGTTTTATCTGATTTTAAATATCTTTTTTGGATCATACGGGAGAGGAACGTGTTCACAGTCTGCTTTTTCCAGGTCTTTCCTTCTTCCGTAAAATGGACCATGATCTCTGCAAAAGTTGTAGGCGTTTCTAATGACCATAAATACTGTAAAATATAAAATTCTGTGTCGCTTAATACGTTTCGCATTTTTATAGCCTCCTTGTTTTTCTATATTTTTGGACCGTACCTCAAAAATCTCAACAAGCTACAGTCAACAATGTGTCTGAAAATCTTTCCTTTCAAGGACAATTGTATTACAGATACAAAAATAAAACAAGGAGAAGTTTTTTCGTATCAGAATAATATTTTTCCGGCATAGGATAAGATTTGATCATAAATTAATCAGGTAACGGAAAGGAGAAATAAATTATGACAGAGTACAGTGATTATGCAGAATGCTGCGGAACCTGCAGATATCACAAGAAAGATGCTTCTGATGACTGGATCTGCACATGTCCGTATAGCGAATATATGAGCGTCTGGACAGAGTATGACGATTCCTGTGACAGCTGGGAAGAAAGGTGAAAGATATGTCCGAAACAAAGAAGAAAAATGTGAAAGTAGTAGAGTCGAAAACGCTTTCTGGTCCGTATGACAAAAGATTTGTGGTTGTCGATGAGGAAACAGGAAATGTTTTGGACGATGCCCAAGGCTATGGTTACAAAAGTAAACAAAAGGCCATGGCTGCATGGAGCTATAAAAACCGGGATAAGAGCAAAGATGCGGAAAAGCGCAAAAAACAGAGAATGATCAAAGCCTGGCTAAAAGAGCATCCTGTGGTTGGCGACGCTCTGGAAGAAGCGGCATGGGACATTGTAAAAAGAAATGTACCTCCAGAGACAAAAATCGACACAAAACTTGTAAAAAGCATCCTTAAGGAAAATAATCTGGAATTGGAAGGATTCTCAGCCAGAGATCTTTTAAGCGTCTGGAAAAAGAATTGATGAAAAAAAAGCAGACCTCGAAGTCTGCTTTTTTATGTGGGAGAGAAGGAGACAACAACCTCCTTAAATACCATATTTTTTGTACATTTGCTCCAGATATTCATCGTCTTTGGCAATTCTTATAATATCTTCGCTTTTGTTGTCTGCTGCCAAACTTAAGATAAGCTTCTGCATGCGGGCTTGAGAAAGCTGTTTTCCACGTCTTTCTCCGCGTCTTTCTCCGCGTTTTTCTCCACGCTTTTCGATACAATCAACCATTGTCAACATATCCACGACCTCCTTTTCGTCTGCTGTATTATCAGGTAAATAAGAAAATACTTTTTCCTGGTCTCCAGAAAAAACTCCCTGAAGAAAATCAAGTACGCCTCTTTCTTCTTTGCTTTTTCCAAGACGAACGATGACAATTTCCACAAGGTCGATATCTTTCTGCGATTTCTTAAGGAAATTTTCTTTATTTTTTCCATCTGTCATCCCAGTGTTCTTATAGTTGACCATTTTGTGATAAGAGATTGATCCCTGAAGGTATTTGGGGATGTTCTCCATGCAGATCCAGATACTGTATACCTTCTCCAGGTTTTTATATCCGGCTCCATTTATTCCAACTTTTGGGAGTTGGGCAGATATTCTGCGTGTGGCGTAAAAGAGCGCTCTTTTCTCTACCGGATATGGAACAGCATAATCCTGTTGGAATTCCAGGTCAACATGAAGATTGATCTTAATGGTTTCATCAAGGGATGGAACCAGGGAACGAAAGATGAGATCCATGATTGCCGGAGCCTCGCCTATCGCTGTAAACTGAGGGTTTTCTCCGCGGATGGTATTTGCCGCGTCCTCAGAAACCAAGGCCGTTCCCGTCTGGATCGTATCTCCCTCAATGCAGTCCATGATTTCCTCAATGGAAAGATCCGCATATTCTGCGATAGTTCCTTTCATAATATTTGCCAGAAAATCCTTTCTGGAAAACAGACGTTTTACGGCTTGGTCTTCCCTCTCTCTTCCGGCACAGGAATCCATTGTTAGCTTCGCTGAATCTTTTGTGCTCACCGAGCATCTCCTCCTATTTTTTGTATTCAGAGATACCGGAGCTTATGTGTATTGTATACTTTTTCGCAAAATGCGTCAAATGTACAAACAATTACATATTCTCCTGTCGTATTCTCTGTATTGGCAATATGCAGGAGAGAAGTGGTTGGTGAAAAATCGTGGTTTTGAGGATGATAGATTCGAAAGAAGAACTTCCGCGGAATACTCCGTCCAGTCACTTTTTTTAATCCCTAACAATGTTCTATCCGCGGATAATCTCTGTTTTTTCTTAACTACTTCAGCTCAATTGCAGACTTAAAACGAGAGAAATACAGTTCTGGAAAATCATTTTGATTAGAAACGATTATTAGAAGTTTTCCGCGGAGGATATTTTTTTTAACCATTTCCTTCTTCATATGGATATGCTTTCTGTCTTGTGCTATTATCAGATAAAGAATAAAGTGCGGAGGAGCAGACTATGGCAAAAGAATATCCGGTCATCGCAGTCATCGGAACAGAAGAATGCAAAAAGGAAATGGAACAGATACAGGAAAAACTGACAAAGCAGAGACATATTGTTGTTCCGATTGGTATGTGTGGCAAAGAAGATCTTGATATGAGATTGGATAAAATCGACCTGGCAGAGGAGCTGTTTGTTGTTAATCCGGCAGGAAAGATAGAAATGAACATTTGGACAGATATCTGCTATGCATATCTGACGGGAAAGGATATAAGTTCTCTGGAGTCCATGTCTTACCGGGAAATACAGGAAAAGGCAAATGACCTTATTTATGGCTCGGAAATGCTGGCTCAGAGACAGTTGGAAATGGTACAGCATAATTCATATCTGGATAAGGATGTTGTTTCTTTTTCTTATAAGCAACATACAATATATGACCCCTGGATCCGAGAGGATATGCAGGAAGAACCGTTTGCCTGGAGTATGCATGAAAATATAAAAGCAGCAGTCAATCCGTTTGAGCATTACGGGAAGAAAAACGCATCAAGGTTCGTAGTAAGAATTGTGGAGAAAAATCAATGAGTATCAGGTGTGGCTGACTGTCTTTCCTGTGGTTGGGGCAGTGTGATGAATACTATACAGAAATGGAGTTTGCTTCCTTATATCCTTTTCAGACAGGCAAATAATCTGAAAAAATACATCTGATCAGGCTTAATACAGACCTGGTCAGACTAAGAAAAAACAGATATCAACAAGACTAAGCCGGAGATATTCCCCGGTTTTTCTTTCAGTTTCCGCGGTATATGGGATTTTCTTCCGAGTCTATAATCAACCCTTCTCCTCGCAGTACCTCCTCGGCTTCTTCCGCGGATGCCCCTTCCTCTGCCAGTTCCGCCAGTCTTTTCGCCCCTTTGCATACTCTCAGGTCTTTATCCTGTAACGTAGTGGAGTACAGCTTACCTGACACTTCTGCAATTTTTCTTAATAATCTGATCAGTTCTTTATTCATGGATATGAACCTCCTTTCATTCTACTTTCATAAGCGCAGAAAACTGATGTTTTTCCGGTGTCTTTTCTTATTTCGGCAATATATACAAAATGCCTATGTCTGCTTTGTGCATATTGTAATTTAAAAAGTGAATTCGAATTCACTTTTTTCATGCTGCATTTGGTTCTTCATATTGTCTGCGACCAAATGACGAAAGGAGAACATATTATGAGTGAAAACAGTCAGGAAATTTTTGGACAGGGAGGTTGTTTCGCTTTCCATCCGGTATATTCGGGGGACTGCAAATATACAACAGGAATCTTCAAGTTCATGAAAAATAAGCCGACAGGTACAAATCCGGAGAGTATCTGGGAGGAAAGCAGTTCTATCGATGACTGCATCCAGATAGCGATCTGGAGGATCATACCATTCTGTGAGGTCCGCAATATATTCGTGGTCATCTACGACCAGAACAGTAAAATCGTAAAGACCTATGTGGATACAGATGGTCTGATACAGGATCTCTGGAAGAGTTTTTCCAACGTACCGTTTGATGACGGAGAAAAAGATCTGGTACTTGGACAGGACTGGTTCATCTTCGAAAAAGGAACGGAAAGAAAAGATATCTGGAAATGGTTTGATTCTCATTATTCCAAAGGCGCGGTTTCATTACTGTATCCAGAAGCATGTACCAAAATCTGAAATTGTTGCCACCTTCATTATGAAGAGAACCGAAAAGGTTCTCTTTTTTTGTTTTACCGTTATTTTATTCATCTTACTTTCGCAAATAAAAAAACGAAAGGAGAAACTTAAAAATGAAAAACAAAGAATTTACAAAGGTGTACGAAGGGTTACAATCCCTGATCAGAGTAGCCATGGGAGACTCTGTATCCAATGATACGTATTTTGAGTTCAAAAAGTATTTCCGTTATCCAGGAGAGCTTTTAGAGCGAATGGAACAGTATGGGTATGGAAGTGCCGACGATTACCTGTCGGCAATAGCGGCATTGAGATGGGCAAAAAACCGTAAATTGGATATTTCAGAGATGTGCGTAGGTACACAGCTGGAAGATTTCCTGAAAAAAGCAGAAGAGAAGGGAAAAGAGGAAAATGATCTCTTATTGCTCTATTCTGTCATCTGCTATGAAAATGATGCTACTGAGATTACTGGAGACGATTTAGCAACATTACTTGATGCTGCGAAAGAAAATACTCAAGAGTCAGTTGTTTATTTTCTTAAGAAAATCCTTGATGATAGGATACACCATTGGAATTTACAGGGCTATGTTGACAAATTTTTGTTAGCTTCAAAAATTCTGGTTCTTAAGATGGATTCTATATCATCACTAGCTCAGGAAGATGTGTGCGAATGCGCAGATTTCTTTATGGATCTTATGGAAGTGTCATACGCACTGAAACATATCTCTGAGCAATTTTCTTTATCTATTAAGGAAAATATGGGAGCTGCATCCGATATTATACTTGTTTTTTCGGACTTGTATAAAGAACCGGTCAAGAAGTCGTATGAGAAAAAACTGTTAGAGGCAGGATTTTCCAATATGGACATATTGAATCTAAATATGGGTATCTGGTATGTCTATGAAAGAACAACAGAACTTTATGTATCTTCCGAAATCAAATGGTGGCGTCTTGCCAAGAGATGGTTCCAGTCTTTATTTTTGCAGGATAAAGAAGTTCCTTTTGACGGGAACAGACTTATGAACCTTTTCGATAAGAAAATGCCAAGAAAAATTGATGGAGAAGATCTGGCTCCTAAATTTTTACTTGCTGGATTTGCACATGGTATTCCTTGTGTAAACAATTCGTATCTTTTATTTTATATTCTCACAATGTATGGCTCTTACAGGCATTCCTCCGAAAGAGTAAACCAACTTAGTCTCTGGGAGTCTATATGTACAAATCATCCATTTAGAATCGATTCGGAAGATGAGCTTGAATGGATGAGAGGGTTGTTAGGATATGAATGGAACAGTCGGGATAAATATTTCATGCAGCGTATTTACGTATTACTATTACGTAAATATGTCAATGAGCAGAAGCGGCTGGAAGAAAAGGAGTCTATCCTCAAAGAAATGTTCGGATATGAAGTAAAAGAAATCATATACAAAAACATGGTTATGTTTTCCAGAGAAGCAATGGATAAGCTATTCGAATCCGGATATCTGTCTTTTGATGATTTTGTTAAAAAAGGCTCCCGCGGAAGTATCGAAAAATATCTGTCATCTTTGAATAAAAGATATATTTTAATCTGGCTGTCGGACTTCTGTAAAAAAAACAATTGTATTTTTAACGATACATGGATCACATATTTCAAAGAGTCCTTCAATAACAGTTGGATGATATCTTTTGCATATGGAAAAGTCAATCATGCAGATGCTGAAGAGATTCTTTCATCCTATACTGCTGAAGAACAGGGCTTGCTTCTGGGACTTGTATGTGAAATCTGCGCAAGGATTCCTGGTATTTGTGACCTTGATGATCTGATGGCAGGCTTTATTTCAAATCCAATGATACGCTCTATTATTGGCGAGGATCTTTCTGAACAGTGGCATCAGGAACTGTTGAAAAGAAATTATCGTTGGATAGATGCAGTTCAAAAAGACTATCTTCCTGCAGAAGAGTATAATGCTTGGATCCTGGAAAAGGAGCAAAAGAAAAAACAAGAAAAAATTGAGAGAGTTCACGCAGCTATTAATGAATTAAAGGAAGATACCTTGGCTGAACTGGGAGATATTACTTCAAACGATAAATTCCTTGTTGCCATTCTGGAAAAAGCAAAATACTGCGCAGATAATACGGAGCTTAAAGCTTATATTGGATTAATCTATGAACATTGTCCAGGAAAAGTGTTCTTGAATAAGGATGATGTTTTATTAGCCCTGTATTTTATTAAAGGCTGTTATAGCGCAGGTGTAGTAACCTATCTGGAACTTGTAAACTTTATAAAAAACATAAGGGAGAAAACAAATGAATAACTACTTGAATAATACACTCACAAATCTGCATCTGCAGGATTTTCTTAAAGAAAAAGGATTAGATGTATCTCATATGAGATACATCTCTGACAGGCAACTGGCTGTTGATAACCTTCATATGGTTCCAAATATGAAAGATTATCTTAAATCTGGATACTTTATACTGGATGGTCTCGCAAAAGCAATTTTATCCAGTAAAGAAACTGCGGAAATAATTTCCAAGTTGCATACAGATGGACAGCTATCAAGGTTATCATGCTCTTTGCTGAATCAGTATATTAATGTATTTGGAGCAGATTATCCAGATGCAGAATCATTTGCAGAAAATCTTGTAAATTACGAGGATGTTTTGCATTCCGTTCTGGAAAAAGAACGTCCGGGAACAGCAGCTGCTTATGATCTGAAATTTTACACTTTTCTTAAAGAAGGGAAACATGAGCGGTTGATTCATCTTTTTTATGAATTATCCTTTTCAGACAGGAATGACTTCCTAATCCAGTTATTCATGAAAGAAAACTGGCAGGAAGAACTTATAAAATTTTATCTCATAGAAGACCTGCCGGAAGAATTTTCGTTCCGAAGTTCTGTATTCATTTTGCAAAACTCAGTTCCTGAAAGTTATTTCAGGTTAGCAAAAGTCCTGACATATCCAGGAACTTTAGATATTTACAAGATGGCTGGTGATTGCGTGAATAAAGTATATCTTCATGAAAAAGGGTATGCAAAACAGGCAGAAGACATTGCTGCTATTCTGAGTAAATTCAAAGGGTTATTTGATTCTGAAGAATTTGAAGAAGACATTAAGCAAGATTTCTTCCGAAGATTATATGATATTGATTATCAGGAAAAAACATTATCCGAATACAAGCGATATATTATGAAACATCTTGACAAAGATGCTGTAAAAAATAGTCTTTGGGGAATTAACAGCTTTCTATCTGCCTGCACAGGCAATAAATACGAAAAACTGATGAAAGAGATTGATTCAGGCTCCTATTCTCATATAGAGGCTTTCGCCAGAAAGTGCCTGATCAACAATAAAACTGCATGCTTAAGGCTGATGCAGGATAACCTGAAGGAATTTGCAAAATTACCAATAAACAGTATCCTGTTTTCAAATGAGTTTTGGCAGTTATGCAACATGAATACCTTAACTATTAAGGATTTACAGAAACTGCAGAAGTATAAATATCTTTATACAACCAATAATATTGATCTATCTCTTTTCTATAATCATACATATACTTTCCCGGAATTTTTATCAATTTCCCTAAAGAATAGAAAGCTGATTGAAATCTATAATTCACTGGATCCGTCTATGAGGGTAGATGAAAAACTCCGCCGTATCCGACAGTTATTCCATGAATCCATCCGTATGGACAATTTTCCGGAAGATCTGATTTCCGCTGTAGCAAAAACTCTATCTAAAGAACCTCTGTCTGATTATATCAACAGGCATTCCTACCTTAAAGAAACAGCTAGTATTTCGGATTTTCTTTATCTGGAATCCATTGAGTCTTATAATCCAGGGTTAAAAGAGGTTATTAACGAAATAACTGGCAGAATTGATATTCTGGCTGTAGTGAACAACTACAATAACCCGAAATTAAAGGAACTTGGATTGAAAGATTTTAAAAATGCATATGTCTCTCTGGATGAGGACAGCGCATGGCTGAAAGAAGAATTACCGATTCCTGAAGAACATCAGAAATCATTTTTAGAATTCTGCTTACAGGGAAATGCTTCAGTTACGAAGTCCTATTACGATGATCAGTATGAGAAAGGTCAGAAAAACGTATTACTGCTTGCAAAAGCAGCTGTATACGGAAAACTGGATGAAGTAAAATATGAAAACTTCAATGCTGAGATTGGATTCACTCTTACAGGTGACCAGAAAGAAGTCTGGAAAGAAAATTCGAAAAAGCAACAGTATGGCCTTAAAGCTACTGAAAATACTGATTTTGAAAGCTGTATGAAGATCGGAGCTGTTCCAACTTGGACCTGCATGAATTACAAAAGCGGACAATATAATGAATGCTTATTGTCAGTATTTGATGCCAATAAAAAAGTATTATATGTTGACAAAGGAAGTAAATGTGTTGCCCGCGCAATCATGAGGCTGACAAAAATGTCTGATACTGCTGTAAATAAAACTCTTAGTTTTAGGGATGTTGCAGAAGATGCTGCTATGGAATCTGGTTCAGACGAAAAACTTGTCATTTTCCTCGAAAGAATGTACTTTTCTCATTTAACGAATGCTGAAATCATTCAGGTAAGAAAACTTTTGTATGACCTTGCAGAAGCAAAAGCCACAGCTTTAGGTGCTAAGATTCTGGTCGCACAGGATTATGAAGATATTGCTGAAGAAAAACTTCTGAAAAAAACTTCAACAAATGTTTATATCTCCAAATCCAAAAACGGAGACCAGTATCTGGATTCTCTGGGTGGCGACTGTGAGAAAGGCGGCTACTATGTAAAAGGAAATTTCTACGCCCCTTATGAGCAGTAAATTCTATTATTTTTCAGTCGAATTACAGAAATGTAATTCGGCTTTTTTTTGATGCCTTTTTTCGTGTGAGAAAACAATACATATATTCTTTGTAATACTTAACTACGGGTAAATAGTGGATTTTTTTCATTTTCTTTCAACATTATCCATTTTGATACTACAGAAAGGAGGAAAAGGTGATCTTGACAAAGAAAAAAATGTATCCAAAAACAGACATGCTAAATATTAGCAATATCAAAAAAGGGGGTTTTCATATGAAGAAGAATAGAAAAATATTTAGTATACTACTTGTCCTTGTACTGGCGATACAGTTGACAGCAATTCCCGCAGCAGCAGCGTCCACACGTACAGTTTCAAGAACCTCGACTAAGGTAACAACGTCATATACGGAGCGTAAATTAAAACTTACAAAAAAAGCGTCTAAAACGTATTCTGTTGTTGGAAAGTCGGTTACTTATATCACATATAGTACGCAGGGAAATACTTCCATAAAAACAACAAAAAAAAAGACCCCGACAATGAATTATAAGAAAAAATCAATTTATTGTACAGAAAAAATTAAAACCGTGACTACAACCCAAACTACGATTAATATAGTTCAGAATATTAATAATAACAAGAATACAGCTACTGTTATTTCAAAGCCAAATAAGAATACCAGTAATGTAAAAAAGCAGATTCCTTTAAGCAGTTATGCCCGCTCCAAAGTCGGATCTTCGATAGCCAATGCGTTTGATACTCTTGATTTTAAAATCTATATAGATCCATCTGTCAATTACTCCGGATATTATTCAACAAAGGATCAGTCCATAACTCTCAGGAAAAATGATAATGTACTGTATCATGAACTTGGACATTTTGTTTCCTTTATCAGTGGATGTTCCTGCAGCTCCGCGGAATTTAAAGACATCTATAATAAGGAAAAAAGCAAATACACAAAATATAATAAAGCGTATGTATGCCATAGTGCAGATGAGTTCTATGCAGAATGTTATTACCTGTATTTATTTGATAAATCATGGCTAAAGAAACAGCTTCCGCAGACATATCAATATATAGAAAAATCACTTGCAAAAATAACACCGGATCGGATCAATCGTATCTATAAAACCTATTCTGTTATTTGGAAATGATTTCCAAAATTCCTTTCTGTACAGAGGATTGTCTAATGACAGTCCTCTTTTTTTGTGAAAAAGTGAATTCGAATTCACTTTTTTTATGCCGCATCTGGTTCTTCATATTGTAAACGACCAAATGACGAAAGGAGAAGAACGTATTATGAGAGAAAACAATCAGGACATTTTTGGACAGGGAGGTTGTTTTGCTTTCCATCCGGTATATTCGGGAGACTGCAAGTATACAGTGGGAATCTTCAAGTATATGAGGAATAAACCGGTAGGTGTAAATCCGGATAGTATCTGGGAAGAAAGCAGTTCTATCGATGACTGCATCCAGATAGCGATCTGGAGGATCATACCATTCTGTGAGGTCCGCAATATATTCGTGGTCATCTACGACCAGAACAGTAAAATCGTAAAGACCTATGTGGATACAGATGGTCTGATACAGGATCTCTGGAAGAGTTTTTCCAACGTACCGTTTGATGACGGAGAAAAAGATCTGGTACTCGGACAGGACTGGTTCATCTTCGAGAAAGGAACCGAAAGAGAAGATATCTGGCAGTGGTTTGACGCATACTACTCCAAAGGTGTGGTTACGCTACTGTATCCGGAGAGCTGCGGAAAATAATATGGTTGTTGAGAGAGTCTTTTGACTCTCTCTTTTTTATCTGAAACTTTTTTCGTGCTAAAAAATACCCTCCTTGTATTCTGCCATACTGCTTAATAAGGAAGCATTTTTTATCTGATCAAAAGTTTTTTCATTTTTTATCAGAGAAAAGATGATCCACTGCTGCTTTTGCCGCGGAGGATGCAGAAAGGAGGAACTATCTTATGAGAGATAGAAAGAAGTTATTGAGCATTATCCTTGTATTTGCCATGGTCCTGCAGATGGCATTTCCCACTTATGCAGATACAAGGACAGTCAGAAGGACACTGACAAAGACAACCACTACCTATACGACACAGAAAATCAAATTAAAAAAGAAGGCATCCAAAACATATTCTGTTGTGGGGAAAACTGTTACATACGTTTCATACAGAACAAAAGATAGTAATCCCGTAAAAACGACAAAAAAAATCACGCCTACAACTCCGACGGCAAAACCTGTACCATACCAAATAGCAAATCCGACACCTACACCAGAAGATGATCCTATATTAGTCTCACGAATTAATTTTTGATACTTTTTTCGTATCAGAAATCAATATCCAAAATCTGCTGTATATGTATATTATAACCATGAACAGCTAAGAGGCTGCTTCACATTTGCTTATCTTATGGAAAGCTTAAGAGGTAAAGTCCATCGTCAAATATAATCGTCTTATAACCCTGCAACACGGACATTTCCGTCGGGTGCGGAGGATGAAAAACGGTGACGTATAGAGACATCTAGCCGGTTCTCTTTTGGGAACCCGCCAGATTTATCTGTGCGGAGCAGTCAGAAAAGTTTTCTTGCCGCCAAAAATTCCAGCATACTAAAAATAGAGCAAAAAAATACTTAAAAAAGGAGCATCTGCTAATGAAAGACATGAAGGATTTGAAAAAATTAAAAGAAAAAGAATTCGCTGAGAAAGCCGACAGAAGCAAGAACACAATATCGCTGCTTAGAAAACATGCCTTCGTGCTGGCAGTAATTGTCGCTGCGCTTATGCTTTTTCACGCGCAGAAGGATTACAACAATTATGCTGGAAGCCAGCTTGTAATGGCTAAGGTAATTAATGTCGAAGGTGCTGATGATAAAAATATCAATGTAGCATATCGGTATAATATCGCTGGTAAGGAATATGAATCAAACAAAGTACAGCATCTGAAAAAAATAAAAAACGGAGATAAAGAAGAAATCCGGGTTAAGAAAGATAGCCCGGAGGTAATTCTTAAGTATAATGATATCAATTATGCCGTGCTCTGTGATGTATTGATTGGATTGTGTCTTGAGCTGGCGGTCTTATGGATGTATAAAATGACAATCTGTATGCTGCCGTCTGTGGAGGAATAAGTTAAATCGAAAAGCGTTGGGTTTACAACGAAGCGGAGTGTAACATTTTCGTCAATCGTGGAAGAAAATAAGAAGCATATTAAAAATAGAGCAAAAAAAATACTTAAAAAGGAGCATCTACCAATGGAAAGTATGGAAGATATGGAAGAATTGGAAAAACTAAGAGAAAAAAAACTGGCAGAGAGAGACGAGAGAATCCAGAACATAATATCACTCATAAGAAAACTTTGCTGTGTGCTGCTGGCGATTGCCGTTTCGTTAATGTTTTTTTATGTACGAAATGATTACAATAATTATGCTGGAAGCCAGCTTGTGATGGCTGAAGTGATTGGTGTTGAGGACGCCAGTGATGAAAATATTAGTGTTACATATCGATATAATATTGCCGGTAAGGAATATGAATCAAACAAAGTACAGCATCTAAAAAAAATAAAGAACGGAGACAAAGAAGAAATCCGGGTTAAGAAAGATAGCCCGGAGGTAATTCTTGAATATAATGATATTATATTTGTCATATTTTGCGATATAATGCTTGGGTTCTGTCTTGGATTGACAGTAGCTTTTTACCTGTACGAAATGGCCAACTGCATGCTTCCGTCTGAGGTGGAGGAGGCTGGAGTGAAAACATACACACAGGATGAAATTCTTAAAATTGCAAACAAACTGTTAGCAGACAATCGCAAAAACGAGAACGCTGATGATGTTGACAAAAATCCGTATGCTGCCGGAGTGCATGATGGAATTTTGGATGTGTTAACAAACCTTAAAATTGATAGTAAAGAAAAAATCAAGCATACTATAAATATACAAAAAAAACTGGAGGATTAAAATGACTGGCAAAAATATTACCAAAAGAATACTTTACTGTGTGCTGCTGGCGATTGCCGTTTCGTTAATGTTTTTTTATGTACGAAATGAATACAAAACATATACAGACAGCAAAGTTGTAAAAGCAGATGTCATCAATGTATCCGGCACGAAAAACGGTATGCTGGATATTAAATATCGATATAACTATAACGGCGATAAATACGAGAAAAGCGTTAGACAATCCGTCGGCGAAATTAAAGTGGGAGACGAAAAAGAAATACGAATACGAAAAAATGCTCCGGAGCAAATAGTTACCACGTCAATTAAAAGTGCAATAGCGCAGAATATTGCCATTGTGCTTTTCTTTTTTGTATATATCCTTGCATCGATTGCTCTTATTGAACAAATTGGCTGAAGATGATTCGGTGAAAAAGAATTTCTGAACTAATTATTTACTGCTACCAGGTATGGTAGCTGGATGTCAAATATCGATATAACTATGACGGCGATAAATACGAGGAAAACGTTAGACAATCCGTAGACGAAATTAAAGCAGGGGATAAAAAAGAAATCCGGATACGGAAAAGCATTCCAGAAAAAATAATTACCACGACAATAACGACTGTAATATGTTATAATATCTCTTTTGCTTTTTGCATCTTTGGGAACGATAGTTTTGTTGTTTGGTTTGGCGAAGAAAAAAGCGGAAGAAGATTCTGATATTGAAATTTAATATTGAAAACCTGCCGGCAGAAATTCTGCCGGTATTTTTTTCGCAAAAATCTTTTGGCCGGCAAAAAATCAAGCATAATAAAAATAGAAAAAATATTTAGAAAAGGAGACTTTGCTGATGGAAAAATTGTCGGTGGAAGAATTGGAAGAACTAAGAGAAAAAGAATTCGATGAAAGAGCTGAAAGAGACGAAAGAATCCAAAACACAATATCACTATTTAGAAAAATTGCCTGCGTTTTGGCGGTGATGATTGCCGCTGCGTTTATATTTTTTCACGTGCGGAAGGATTACAATAATTATGCCGGAAGTCAGCTTGTGACGGCTGAAGTGATTAATGTTGAGGGTGCCAGTGATAAAAATATTAGTGTTACATATCGGTATAATATCGCCGGCAAGGAATATGAATCAAACAAAGTACAGTATACGGAAAAAAATAAAAAAGGAGACAAAAAAGAAATCCGGGTTAAGAAAAACAACCCAGAAGTGATTCTTGAGTACAATGATATCAATTTTGTTGTGCTCTTGGATGTAGTGATTGGATTGTGTCTTGAGTTGACGGTCTTATGTTTGTACGAGATGGCAACCAACGGATTAATCTTTCCGTTATAAATATGTTACAGTAAAAGAAACAGGTATACCTGAAAGAAAGGAGATTTCTTATGGCGAGACCACGTGCAAAAAAGAAGAAGGTTTCATCCGGCACCCATA